>OGDR01000005.1_pt1 | contig 298299 bp, 257 predicted proteins | sample 1570501 | NCBI WGS metagenome assembly OGDR01 (sample SAMEA2582170, study PRJEB24529) | metagenome | reverse complement strand
CCCATTGTGCAATATTCCCCACTGCTGCCTCCCGTAGGAGTTTGGGCCGTGTCTCAGTCCCAATGTGGCCGGTCACCCTCTCAGGTCGGCTACTGATCGTCGCTTTGGTGGGCCGTTACCCCGCCAACTGGCTAATCAGACGCGGATCCATCTCACACCACCGGAGTTTTTCACACCGTACCATGCGGTACTGTGCGCTTATGCGGTATTAGCAGTCATTTCTAACTGTTATCCCCCAGTGTGAGGCAGGTTATCCACGCGTTACTCACCCGTCCGCCACTCAGTCAATCAAATTCCATCCGAAAACTTCCTTTAATTGCTTCGTTCGACTTGCATGTGTTAGGCACGCCGCCAGCGTTCATCCTGAGCCAGGATCAAACTCTCATGTTTAAAAGTTGATTCCAGGTTTCAGACTACTTAGCTTGGCTAGTTATCTTTAACCTTCATTACTTGGTTTTGTTCTGAATTTTCTCAAATCCAAAGGTCTAAACCAGACCTTTTGTTTTTAGAATTTTCAGGGTTTTACATACTGTCTAATCTTCAATTATCAAGGTTCTTTGTTGTTGTCTGTCTCAGCAGCAACTTTGATAGTTTATCATATTTGCAACTGTTTGTCAACAACTTTTTTATTTCTTTTTTGTTGTCTGTCTCAGCAGCAACTTTTATATATTACCATATCTGTTACTGTTTGTCAACAACTTTTTTAACTCATTTTTCAGAGTTGTCCCACCGTTTTTCGCGGTGGACCTTTAATATATCACTACTTTCTCAACTTGTCAAGGGAATTTGTGCCATTTTTTTATACAATTTTCAACTTTATTTCCCTACCACTAAATGTGCTTATTTTTTCTGTATTTCTCTATATTTTGTGGTTAATAAAAAAATCGCTGTTTACAGATGTTTCCATCCCCTCCCAGCGATTTGTTTCAATTATATATATTAAAGGAACAATTATATTCTTTTCTTCTATAGAATGCCCCGGATAATGCCGCCCAGTACAATATTAATCAGATTATACCGGTATAAAAACCGCAGCCAGGCACTTGCGTTGATTTGCTCCTCCAATGTCATCCCCAGAGGTGTGGCCGCAAAGACTCCTACCAAAAAACAGCCAATCCACAGAAGCAGAAGCCCCTGGAGCAATCCCAGGACCGCACCTGCTATGTGATTCAGTCCATACAGTATGGGCAGCCGCGCTATGAGATCCAGCCACCGCACCAACAGATGAATCAGGATATAGACGGCTGCAAACAGGATGATGGAGCTGACTGCATTGATAAGAATGTCAGCCAGATATGTGCTGACATATTCCGCAAACTGGTCCACCCCCAACATATGGTAAAACTCGCTGTTATTGTTTTCAAGCAGCGTTTCTTTTACGGATTGGGGCAGGTTAAGGTTCTCAATGGCAATGCGCTGCGCTGCCGGTAGCTCTGTGCTTTCCGCGGAGGGTTCCTCCCAGCCGGCTGCATTCAGTATAGCCTCTGCCGCGCTCTGGCGTATGGAAGGATTATCCTTGATAAACCCCGTCATATACGGTGTGGCAATCTTCACCAATATAATGGTAAGTATCAGGGCTCCCAGGGATACGCACTGCTTCAGTGCGCCCCTGTAATGTCCGTACAGCACCATACCAATGAGAAAAACCCCTGCACCGGCAGACAGCCAATGTTCTAATATCATGTCCATATAATTTCAGTCTTTCTTTTAGTTGAATATCAGGCGTTCAATCGCATCCGCAACCCCATCCTCATCATTTGTCAGCGTAATCTGATCTGCGGCGTTTTTAGCTATATCCAGTCCATTTCCCATAGCAATGCCCACTCCGGCCGCTTCCAGCATGGAAAGATCATTCTCCCCATCGCCAAATGCCATGGTGGCCTCAGGGGCAATCCCAAGATAACCAGCCAGCCACATAAGCGCAATCCCCTTAGTGGCTCCCAGGGCATTGATTTCCAGATTATTATACAGGGAGGAACTGATGACAATGCCTTCTACCCCAGAAAGCTCCTTTCGCAGCGGCTCTATGTCCTTCACATCAGCCAGATATACGTTGACCTTCTCCACATCCTTCTTACAATCTGTCACGTAATGGAGGATATTGGGTACAACATCTCTGGTAGAGAGTACCATTTTCTGAATTACAGGGCTCAGGCCGTAGTCTTCCATATGTTCGATGAACGCAGGCTGCGAAATTCCCCTTCCATCAATATACGGATCATACATTGCCCTGTACTTTTTCACGATGCCCAGGACCTCCAGCGCCTTTGCATTGGACAGCGTACACCGCTTCAGACTGATTCCCCTTGCAAGGTCAGCCACGGTTCCGCCGTTGGTGGATATGGCATAATTGACCCCCGGCAGGGACCTTACTTCTCGGGTGATGCCATCCACTGCCCTGCCCGTGGTCGGTACAATCTGTATGCCCATGCGGGCGCAGCGTTCCAGTGCCCTGCGGTTGCGCTCTGACAGGTTTTTCTGGCTGTCCAGCAGAGTGCCGTCAAGATCCAGTGCAATCAAACCTATGGTCATCATATAAAATGCTCCTCTTTCAATATCAAAAGACCGTCCCTGTCATACTTGGACGAGAATATTCCTGTAATCCGCTTAATGAAGGATGGATTCTCCGCTTTATCAGCAGCTTCCTCTATCAGGTCCTCAGCATTTACCTTTGTAAGAGGTACGCCGTCTTCCTCCATAATTTCAATGCGCTCATAGAGGGCAAGCATGCTTTTTCCTGATATACTGCAGTCAATGTCGCTGGCATACTGGCATGCATACTGGGCAAATTCATCAATATCCATCTCCTGCTGGTCATCATAATCCGGTTCATCCGGCTGAGGCAGGACCGCTGGGTTTTCCGCTGTTTTTACAGGTACCTCTTTAGGTTCTTCCTTGCGGACAACCGGATCCGGGCGGGTCTCCTCCACTTTTTTGCGCACCGGCTTTGGTTTCTGCCCTGTTTCTGATTTATGCTCCGTGTCCGGCCTCTGATCCGGCTCCGGTTTTGGCTGGCTCCTGGGAGCAGCCGGCTCCGGTACCGGCTGAACCTTATTAACGGCCGGCTCTTCTGTCTGTCTCCGGACCTTTCTGGGCACAGCCGCTTCTTCTGCTTTCCGAGGCTGCACAGGACGCACGGGACGGTCATCTCCTTCCGGCGCCGCATAGACAACCTCTTCCGGTCCCATCTTTCCCACATATTCAAACCGTTTGGCCAATCCCGGATATACCTTATGGATACGGGCCAGATTACCTGCCACATCTATAAGGACTACATTCATGCCGGTCTCATCCCTGGCCATCAGCTGATTCAGCTCCTGAAGGGTGGATTCCTCCATGGCGCCCGCCTGTTCAATAATCAGGTCCTTGCCTGTCAACTTGTCCGCTATGGCAAATACGCCCTTGCTGTTAAGCTTTTCTCCTGTTATCTTGGCCGCCTGGTTCTTGGCCCCTGTCTCCTTATGAATCTCCTTAAGAAGTTCAATGGCCTGGTCCAGACCCGAACTGGAGTACTCGGCTTCTATCATAAAATGATGAGATTCCTGAACAGATGACTCTCTCCCCAAATCCTTTATGTCGGTCAGCACCCGTGTCTGGGCAGATGTAGTCTCGGGCCTGTGACGTCCGTCTGACATCCTGGACATCTCCTTTGCCAGGTTTGCCTGAACCTCCGCCTCATGCATTCTGGCCCTCACTGCTTCATCTGACAGAATCCGGGGCTTATCCGGCATCCACTGGGACTGTGTTTCCTTTACAGGCTCCTCCCCTTCATCCGAATCCTCAGGCTCTATGGTAACCTGGGCGTGTACGCCCTCATCCTCATATGGTTCCTCTGCCGCAGTGTCCTGGTCCGGATATTCATTTCCGTAATAGCCCTGCTGTCCATATGCCTCCTCAGAACCATCTTCATCCGCATAGGAATCTTCCTGATAAGTCTCTGACCGATATCCGCTTTTTTCATAATCATGCTCTGAATAATCGTCCTCCGGGTATCCGGCGTCCGTATAGCTGTCGTTCTGATACCCATTCTGCCCATACCTGTCACTCTGATACCCGCCTTCTGTGTATCCCTCCTCCGGATATTCGTCTTTTGCATATCCGCTCTCCTGATACCCGCCTTCTGGATACCCGTCCTCCTGATACCCGCCTTCTGGGTACCCGTCTTCCTGATACCCGCCTTGGGCGTATCCATCTTCCGGATATCCATCCTCCGTGTACTCAGCTTCGGGCTCCGCGGCAAAAGCAGCCTCCTGGCGGGCCATGTAGGACTGGGGAGAGACTTCCGTTTTCCTGTCAGACACAGGTTCATAGTCCGCAGGCCGTTTTCCGGCGCGGTACTCCTGCTCCACTGCCTTGAGCCGGGCCTCATACTTATCCCGGTTTTCCACCAGATCCATCTGATACTTTGTCAGAGGAGCGAACTGTATCTTAAGCTCCATGGCCTTCTCCACATATTTCCCAAGGCCGAACATAAGCATAATCTTATCGCAGGTCATGATGCAGAGTTCTCCCATACCGGCCTCTGCATACAGCTCTGCCAGCTCATAGATCCATTTTTCATCCAGCTCAATGTTGCAGTACTGCTCCAGGGTATGAATCAGCTGCTCTGCGGGCGCTCCCTTTGCTCCCAGAATCAGGTAGCGCAGGATATACTGTCTGGGATCATCCGGCGCCAGATCACAGAACTCCCTGTAGTAATCCTCCGCCTCCTGAAGGCTGCCCTCCTTGATAGCCAGCTCCGCCAGCTTGAACAGCAGGCGCTTTCCTATAGGAGCCCGTTCAAATGCCAGCAGCAGAATATCCTTGGCCTCCTGGTACTCTTCGTTCTTCTCATAGATGGTTGCCACCATGGACAGGATGTTTACATTACGCACTCTGCGCCAGTCTATGGTATCGGCTATCTTCATGGCCGTTTCATAGTCGCCGCGGCTTACCATCTTCTTAATCTGCTCAACTTTTATGTTAAACTCGTATTTATCCATCTTTTGCATCTCCCTATCGCTAGTTCCCGGTATGGAAATCTGCTGTCTAAAGTTCCGTCCTGCCTTCCAATGCCCGAAGAAGTGTTACTTCGTCTATGTATTCCAAATCTCCGCCAACGGGTACTCCGCTGGCAATTCTGGTCACTTTAATTCCTGTAGGCTTTATCAGCTTGCTTATGTACATAGCTGTGGTCTCGCCTTCCAGGCTGGAATTGGTCGCAATGATGACTTCCTCTACATCCGACTGGAGCCTCTGCATCAATTCCTTCAGCTTTATATCCCCCGGGCCAATCCCCAGCATAGGAGAAATGGCGCCATGCAGCACATGATAAACCCCATCGTATTTGCCAGTTTTCTCATAAGCAGCCAAATCCCTGGTATTCTCCACCACCATAATGGTCTTATGATTCCGCCTGTCACTGCTGCAGATAGGGCACAATTCCTTGTCCGTCAAGGTGAAGCATTCCTTACAATAGCGCACGTTATTCCTGGCGCCTGTCATGGCTCCTGCCAGCTCCTCCACCTGCTCCTTCGGCATGTTGATGATGTGAAATGCCAGGCGCTGGGCCGACTTGGCCCCAACTCCGGGGAGCTTGGACAGTTCCTCTATTAACTTGGTAATCTGACTGCTGTAATAATCCATTAGAAGGGAAAACCTCCGCCCAGTGCTCCGCCTAAGCCGCCTGTCAGCTTGGACATGGCCTCGCTGCTCTCAGCCTCCATCTGGCGGAATGCCTCATTGGTAGCTGCCACAATCAGGTCCTCTAACATCTCGATATCGTCCGGGTCCACCACGTCGGGAGACAGCTTGACAGATACCACTTCTTTTTTGCCGGACACGGTCACACTGACCGCACCGCCGCCGGAAGCAGCTGTGTATTCTTTATTTTCAAGCTCCTTGGTGGTCTCCTCCATCTGGCGCTGCATACGCTGCGCCTGCTTCATAAGATTATTCATGTTGCCAGGCATTCCGCCTGGAAATCCGCCACGTTTTGCCATGGTGTATTATCCTCCTATTATTTCCACTTATTCATCTTTATATTATTCATCTTCATATGTAATATCCATATGAATCTTTTCTTCCAATTCTTCCTGGGTCACATAAATCGTATTAAGGCGCTCCCCCCGGCCGGCCAGTCTTGTCTTAAAATAAATGGACCTGCCGAAATTAGCTTCCACATAGCGCTCCAGTTCCCCTATCACAGTGGGCCGCTTACCCATATCGTAGTTCATGGGATCCATAAACACGATGGTCAGGCAGCCTTCTCCTCCAGGCTCCACCACAGTGTCCCGCAGATACGACCTGGCGCCGCCTCCCATGCTGCGGACTATCTTGGCCCATTCGTTTCTCACCAGCTTCAGGTCTTCCAGCTGGGCCTGGGGAAGAGCCACCTTTTCGGGTGCAGCCCCGGAATCTGCCTGAAGTCCCGGAGCATACGGCGCAGCCGCCTGGGGTACTGTTCCCCCATCCGCCCCCGGTCCAGCTCCGGTCCGGGGCGCCTGTCCGGCAGGCGCGCTGCCTGCCTCCTGATAAACAGCTGCCATGGGGATGGCCATGCGCCCTGCCTCCAAATCCTCCATCTGGGCTTCCAGATCTCCCAACCGCTGCAGGATGGCATCCAGGTTTGGCTCCATGGAAGGACGCGTCAGCTTGATAAGCGCCACTTCCACCAGCACCCGCTTCTGGCTGGCATAGCGCAGCTGGTTGGACAATTCGGAAAAGATACGGATATACCGCATCAGCGTGGTTCCGTCTGTCTTGCCCGCATCGCTTCTCAGCTGCTTTAAATTCTCCTCCGACATATCCACCAGACCCTCTGCGTCGTCCGCGCTCTGGATTAAAAGAAGGTTTCTCATATACCATATAAAATCGGTGACAAACTGGCCCAGTTCACGGCCCTGAATCACAATCTCCTCCAGGCTGCATATGCAGTCTTTTGTCCTGCCCTCCACAATAGCGCCGAACATCTGGCTGAACACACCGGAATCCACTGCCCCCAACACCTCCAGGGCATTGTCATAGGTCAGCACCTTCCCGTAATGAAAAGCCACACACTGGTCCAAAAGGCTTAAGGCATCCCTGAGGGAACCGTCCGCCGCCTTTGCCACATAGAGAAGCGCCTTGTCCTCCACCTGTATCTGCTCTGCCTGAGTCAGCTCCCTCAGGCGGTTCGCTATGGTCTCTAAGGATATGCGTTTAAAATCATAGCGCTGGCAGCGGGACAGAATCGTAATGGGAATCTTATGCACTTCGGTGGTGGCCAGTATGAAAATCACATAGGAGGGCGGTTCCTCCAGTGTTTTTAACAGAGCATTAAAGGCGCCTATGGAAAGCATATGGACCTCGTCAATAATATAGACCCTGTAGCGTCCCTCTGTGGGAGGATACTGAACCTGTTCCCTTATATCACGTATGTTCTCCACACCGTTGTTGGACGCGGCATCTATTTCCACCACATTCATGGAGGAACCCGACTGAATGGACCTGCAGGTGGGACACTCATTGCAGGGACTCCCGTCCACCGGATGTTCGCAGTTCACTGCCCTGGCAAATATCTTGGCTATACTGGTCTTACCCGTTCCCCTGGTACCGCAGAACAGGTAAGCATGGCCGATACGCTCCGACGTTATTTGGTTTTTCAGTGTCTGCACAATCGGGTCCTGGCCTTTTACATCCTCAAAGGAAACCGGACGCCATTTGCGGTATAACGCCGTATATGACATATTAGGCAACTCCTGTTATTCTATCTTGTTTATATAAATTTATTTCTAAATTAACCTTTATTTTGATTATCATGCTGTTATTCATCGCCAAAGCTGATGCCCACCATCTTGGCTTCCTTAATCATGGAACACTCCGGGTCCACAGTCTTAAGCCTTCCTGCAACCTCGGAGAGAGGCACCTGGGTGATATCGTTGTTTTTCACCGCCACCATGTAGCCATACTGCTCCTGGGCAATCAGTCTGGCTGCCGCAGCGCCCAGCCTGGTGGCCAGCACGCGGTCATAGGAGCATGGCTCACCGCCGCGCTGCATATGGCCGGGAACCGTAACCCTAACCTCGCTGCCGATGACTTCCTGTATCTTGGCCCCGATTTCATAGGCCACAGACGGATATACCACTCCGCTTTTCTTCTTTTCCTTCAGTTCCTTCTTGCTCATCTTGGCATCTTCCCTGGAAATGGCGCCCTCGGCCACTGCCAGGATGGAGAAGCGCTTGCCTGCCTTGGACCGCTTGGTCAGGGCATCGCACACAATATTGATATCATATGGTATCTCCGGAAGAAGTATAATGTCCGCCCCGCCTGCAAGACCTGCATACAGGGTCAGCCAGCCCACCTTATGTCCCATGACCTCCACGATGAACACCCGCCCGTGGGACGCAGCCGTGGTATGGATGCAGTCAATGGCATTGGTGGCAACATCTACCGCGCTCTGGAACCCAAATGTCATATCCGTTCCCCACAGGTCATTGTCAATGGTCTTGGGAAGGGATACCACATTAAGTCCCTCTTCGCTTAGCATGTTGGCTGTTTTCTGGCTGCCGTTCCCGCCCAGCACTACAAGGCAGCTGAGCTTCAGCTTTTTGTAGGTGTGCTTCATGGCCTCCACCTTATCCAGTCCGTTCTCATCAGGAGTGCGCATGAGCTTGAAAGGCTGGCGAGAAGTTCCGAGAATGGTACCGCCCTGGGTGAGAATCCCTGAGAAATCTGATGATTTCATGATCTGATAGTCTGCATACATAAGTCCTTTATATCCGTCTTCAAATCCAATTATTTCCACGTCATCAAACATGTTATATAAGGACTTTGCCACACCTCTCATAGTGGCATTCAGTGCCTGGCAGTCTCCGCCGCTGGTCAGCATTCCAATCCTTCTCATATTGCACTTCCTCCTTATAGAGTTTCTTCGCTTTCTGTTATGTTTCCTGGGAATGGTTCTATTATACCCATTTTGTAATTATAACGCAAAGGTGTTATCGGGGCAAGTATAAATTCGGCCAACCGGCCAGCCACATGCAGGTCAACCGGCCAGCCGCAGAATCCGGGCAGCCGGCCGGCTCCGGGGAAACGCGCTGTACAGAAATACAAATGGGACATAAATCCGGTGATACAGTAACGTATCCTCAGATTTATATCCCATTTTTAAATTCCACGCACCTTGCTTTGTGCTGCTGCCACGAACGTTACTCATGCAGTTAACTCAATCCAGGCTGCCTCACGGCACACGGGAGGTTCCGCTTAGTGCTGCTGCATTCCTGCCCTGACACGGTTCACGGATTCCCGTTGCGTAAGACCCAGACGTCAACGCCACTTACACAAGGCAGCTTCGCAGCAAACAGCCCGAGGCAAGGTATCACCCCTGCTGGAGCGGATTGCAGGTACAGGGCACCGCTATCTCCCCGGCTGCGTGGAAACTTTATGACATATTAGGCCGTACATACGCAGATGTATCAGCAAATGCCTGCATGGATATCTGCTGAAAACTGCCTGTTAAGTATAACCTGCCCGGAGGTTTTTGTCAAGGCTGTGCCTCCACCAAAAATAACCGGGACAGATAATCTCCCTGGGGCACCGGACTGGTCCGTACGCCGCTGGCCCCATCCGAAAGAATCAGCCCCGCACTCATCAGTTCATCCCCGTACGAGGTATAGTCCATCCCGCTGACCCGGTACATGGTCCCCGGATTCAGTCCCTTTAGCACCAGCCGCTTAAAACCGGTATTCACGGGCTGCAGAAACCGGAAATAAGCTGCAATGGCCTTGTTTTCGTCTTCCGATACCACAATCCAGGCAGCCTCATTTCCCTCAAAGGGACTTATAAGCCGGTAGAACCTTCCCTGCTGAATCAGTTTCCTGTGTTCCTTCATGAACCGTATCTGTTCCTTTACCTGGTACTGCTCCTCCTCTGTAAGCAGGTTCAGATCCAGTTCATACCCAAAGGTACCAAAAAAGGCTGCCGCTGCCCTGGAAGCCAGGGGAACATTCCTCTGGGTCTGGTGGTTGGGTATGGCGGAAACATGGCTTCCCATGGAGCTGACCGGATATACCAGGCTGGTTCCGTACTGGATTTTCACGCGCTCCACCCCGTCGGTGTCATCGGAAACCCAGCCCTGGGGGGCGTAATACAGGATGCCCGGGTCAAACCTGGCGCCGCCGCTGGCGCAGGATTCAAACAGAACATGGGGGAAATCCCTGGTGAGCCGCTCATACAGTTTATAGACTCCCAGTATCTGCCTGTGGTACACGGTTCCCTGGTACCGCGCATCCCGGCCCGCTGAAAACAGGTCGGAAATACTACGGTTCATATCCCATTTCACATAAGACACACCGCCGTCCCCCAGTATCTCCTCCATTCTGTCCCCTATGTATTCCACCACCTGGTCCTTTGAAAAATCCAGCACATACTGGTGTCTCCCCGTACACACCGGCCGGTCCGTACTTCCTAACATCCAATCCGGGTGGGCGCGGTAAAGACAGCTGTCCCTGCTGACCATCTCAGGCTCGAACCACAGGCCGAATTTCATTCCCATGTCCCTGATTTTACCTGCCAGCCCTGTAATCCCATCGGGCAGCTTATGCAGGTTGGGATACCAGTCCCCCAGGGAAGTGGTGTCATCATCCCGCTTTCCAAACCACCCGTCATCCAGCACGAACAGCTCTATGCCCAGTTCCCTTGCCTTGCCTGCAATGGAGAGAATCTTTTCCTCGTCAAAATCCATGTATGTGGCTTCCCAGTTATTAATCAGAATGGGCCTTTCCCTGTCCCTCCAATACCCCCTGGCAAGCCTGGTCCTGTAGAGCTGGTGGAACGCCTGACTCATGCCGTTTAAGCCGTCCCCTGAATATACCATCACTGCCTCGGGCGTCTGGAATTCCTCCCCCGGACAAAGGGGCCAGTCAAATCCCTCCGGATGGATTCCCATGGTCACCCGGACCGTATCCATGGTATCCACCTCTGCCTGGGCCAGGAAATTACCGCTGTATACAAGGCTGATGCCTAATACCTCACCGCTGTCCTCCCCGGCATCAGGCCGTTTCAGGCAGATGAACGGATTGAACTGGTGGCTGCTGTGTCCCCTCATGCTGTGTATGCTCTGGACTCCCCGGTGAAGTCCATGGCAGTCCACATAGCGTTCCCTGCACCAGGCCCCGGTCAAATCAACCATCTGGTAACGCGGATCCGGCAGGTCCAGACTCAGGCTCATGGCCCGCTCCAGGCAGACCGGCTCCGGACCGCGGCAGATAAACCGGGCGCTGCGGGTAAGCACAGGCATGTTTTCATAGATTGTATAGAGAAGCACCAGTTCCATTCCTGCCACAGGATCCTCCAGATACAGCTCCAGTGTCTGCGCCTCCTTATCCTGCTCCACATAAACAGCAGGCAGACCCGGCAATTCCGGTTTTCCCCCTTGGATGATGTGGCTTTTGTATACAAAACAGCTGACCCTGCTTCCATTTTCCCGTCTGATTCCATAAGCCGGATACCGCATATCCCCGGTTCCAAAGGCCGGGTATTCCTGTCTGATATGCTCCAGTGAAAATGTGGTGTCATTCTCATAGACACAGGGCGCCATATCCCTGTGCGCAAACTCCAGCAGATGGCCGAAGCTCTCCCTGTGCCGCAGCCGTTTTCCATAGTAGAGCTGCCCCATCTGACCGTTGGGAAGGCATGTCATGATATAACTGATTTTATCGTTGTACAGATGGAACTGCCTTGATTTTTCTTCGTATATAATGCCCATATAGAATCCTCCAGCAATTATTGCGTAAGCACAATGGCTTCATAGGGTCTGAGGCAGATATCCCCCTCTTCATGCAGGGCCGGGCCGTTTCCCCGGAACGTGCCGCTCTGGTCCGGGTAATTGCCGATGAGTACGTTATCTGTCCCCAGGTCCCGGCAGGAAAGACCGCAACTCTGTGTCTGGTCCGTAAAATTGCACAGTACCGTCAGGCGCTCATCCCCCAGTGTTCTTTCATATGCATAAATGGACCCGCTTTCCTCCAGCAGCAGCCGGTAGGTACCATACACCAGGATGTCCATGGTATGCCTTAACTTTATGAGCTGCTTATAGAAGGACAGGACGGAATCACCGCGTCCGGCCTGCTCCCTTGCGTTGAGCCAGGTATAATTGGGATTTACCCCAAGCCAGGGCGTCCCCTCTGTGAATCCTGCCTGGGCCGTATCATCCCACTGCATGGGCGTCCTTGCATTGTCCCGTCCCATATGGTTGATGTAGCGTATCATCTCCTCATGGGAAATGCGCCCGCTGCCCACCATCTCACGGTATACATTATGAATTTCTATATCCTGGAAGTCCTCTATGCTCCTGCCCTGAAAATTGGTCATTCCCAATTCCTGTCCCTGGTAAATATAGGGTGTCCCCTTCATCATATAGAGACAGACTGCCAGCATTTTGGCGGACAGTTCCCAGAACACGGGGCTGTCATTGCCAAAGCGGGACACCGCCCTGGGATAATCGTGATTCTCCCAAAACAGGCTGTTCCAGGCCTTTCCCTCCAGTTCTGTCTGCCACCTGTTCAGCACTTCCTTCAGCTCTCTCAGACAGACCGGGTTGTCATTCCATTTTCCAAATGGTCCGGGATTCAGTTCCACATGTTCAAAATGGAACATCATGTTCAGTTCATGGGACTCATATCCCGCATACTGCACTGCCTCCCTGGTTCCCACGCCTACGCCCTCTCCCACGCTCATCCAATCAAACCGGGACAGGACCTCCCGGTTCATCTCCTGTAAAAACTCATGTATTCTGGGACCATTGGCATAATAGGGCAGACCGTCGCCATAGGGATTTCCTTCTTTCAACACCCCGTCGGGAAAGCGCTGGTCCTTGGACAGCATGGATATCACATCCATTCTGAAACCGTCAATCCCCTTGTCTCCCCACCAGGTCATCATATCATATATTTCCTGCCGTACCCGGGGATTTTCCCAGTTCAGGTCAGGCTGCTTCCTGGAATAAATATGAAGGTAATACATGCCGGTCCCTTCATCGTATTCCCAGGCCGGCCCACGGAAGCGGGATGCCCAGTTATTGGGCGGGCCTCCGCTGACAGGAGCCTTCCATATATAGTAATCCCTGTAGGGATTATCAGGAGAACGGCGGCTCTTTACAAACCAGGCATGTTCATCCGATGTATGGTTCACAACCAGGTCCATTACCAGCTTCATCCCTTTTTCATGTATCTCTGCCAGAAGCCTGTCCAAGTCCTCCATGGTGCCGAACACATCCATGACAGCCTTATAATCGCTGATATCATAACCATTGTCATCCCCCGGCGACTGATACACCGGGGAGAGCCATATTACATCAATTCCCAGATCCTTAAGGTAATCCAGACGGCTCCTGATACCGTTCAGGTCGCCGATGCCGTCACCGTTGCTGTCCTGGAAGCTTCTGGGGTAAATCTGATACACCACGCATTCTTTCCACCATGCCCTCTGTTCTTCCATGTGAATCCTCCCTTACATTCCGATTCCTGATTATCCGGGACCTTACGCACGGACAGGACAGATGCGGTATGTCTTAATCTCATAGGGTTTTATGAAATCCTTAAACCTGTGTCCATCTGTCTCAATGGGCCTCAGTGTCCTTTCCAGCAAATCACATTCCTCCACCCGGGAAATTTCAAATCCAAGTTTTACCGTCATGGGCGTCCTTGTATTGCGGTTTTCATAGATACGCAGGATATATCCGTTCCCATTCTCCGCCTTTTTCATCATTTCCACAAAACAGTCCGGCTGGTCCACGGACACCATGCTCCAGAACGCTCCTGCTCCTTTGGCGGGCACCAGGGCGGATACCAGGGGCGAATTCAGGTCATAGGCCATTTCCACGGTTCTGGCTTCCTGCCACCTTCCCTTGTGGGGATAAATGGAGTAGGTAAATTCATGGAAGCCTATATCCGCGTTCTCATTGGGATAGGTCCCTGATTTAATCAGGGTCAGCCCCATTTCCCCGTCCTTGATGCTGTGTCCGTATTTACAGTCGTTAAGCAGGCTGAGTCCCAGGCCGTTTTCCGACAGATCCGCCCATTTATGGGCACATACCTCAAATTTGGCCGTATCCCAGCTGTGGTTGCTGGTGGTCTCCCGCTCCACATTGCCGAACTGTATCTCATAGGCGGCCTTGGTGGCGTTAATCCGGGCCGGGAAATAAACCCTCAGCAGAACATGATGATCTCTCCAGTCTGCCCGGGTCACAAAGTCGATTCTGGGCAGATTGGGGTAGAACACGATATCCTGCTCCACAAGGGAGCCCGCAAACCGGTGAGAGATGGACACCACCGTACGCACCGGCCCCCACTCCTTTAAAACCGGCGCTGTCACATGGTCTGCACTGTATGGCTTTCTCTGATAAAACATATCCACATCCCAATTATCCCAGTTCATGGGGCGGTCCTCAAAGGTCAAAAGCTGGTTTCCCACACGCCCCTCTTTTAACAGCTGGCATCCTGTCCCCTTTTCAACAAGGGAAACAAGCTCCATCTTATCATTAAACGCAGCCCTGTACCAGTCATTTTCAAAGAAGCCGGGCCATGGGTGCGGGCATTCTGCGTCAAATCCGGATGGTTCCGGATCAGGCCCGGGGTGTTCTGCGGCGAGCACAGGATGTTCTTTGGCAGGCCCGGACGTTCCCTGATTCACACTATCCTCTGCCCCCACAAGGCTGTACACAGCATAACCGCAGGAAGGAATCCCCTTTGCGTGAAATATAAGCGTATCCTCTCCCACATACTGGACCGGAGCCCTGTGTCCCAGGCAGTCGCAGGCATATGCCGCCTCCCCCCGGGCCACGCCGGACACTGTTACCGTATCCTCCCGCTCATATCCCTGTGTATTGAAAACAATAATCTTTTGTTCTTCCGGCTTTTGTTCTTCCGGCTCCTCCCGGCGGGTATCCTTATCCTGACCGCAGATCCTGCTTCCCATGCCTTCTGCCAGATGAAGGGCTGTCTCTGCGCCGGATTTAAGTATTTCCTCATATTCCCGGTCCGTCTGTTCATAGACAGGCCCGATGGCGCTTCCGGGAATAATGTCATGGAACTGGTTTAACAGGATGATATCCCATCCCCTTTTTATAACGCCGGCAGGATATTCCAGGCCCTTAAGCTCCGCCATGACTCCCAGAGTCTCCAGCTGCTCGTACATCTGCTCGCTTTTCCGGTTATAGCGTTTGTTTTTTCCCATGGAGGTCAGCGTACCCCTGTGGTACTCAAAGTAAAGCTCCCCATCCCATACCGGCATGTCCGGTTTGGACCCAATGTCGTGATGAATCCGGTCAAAAAAGGTCCGTTCATTTTCCTGGACCAGTCTGGGAATGCCCGGAAGCCCGTACTGCAGACGCTTTGCCTCCTCTAACATTTCCTTTGTGGGTCCGCCTCCCCCGTCGCCAAATCCAAAGAGCATTAACGTGTCCTCTGTCAGATCCCTGTTCTGGAACCGCTTGAAGGTTCCCAGCGTCATATTGGGATTGACAATGCCCGTGTATGTGGTGGTGTTCCTGGTGTCGGTAAATGACACATTTAATCCCAGGGTCTTATCAAAGTCGCAGGCAGTTGGCATGAATACAAACACCCTGCTGCCGTCAATTCCCTTCCACATGAAGGTATCGTTGGGCAGCTGGTTAAACTGGTTCCAGGCAATCTTAGTTGTCAGGAAATAGGGAATTCCGCACTTTTTCAGTATCTGCGGTATGGCGGCGGAATAGCCAAATACATCCGGCAGCCACAGACACCTGCTGGAAATGCCGAATTCCTCCTGGAAAAACTGCTCTCCCTTTATGATTTGACGCACCAGTGATTCCCCTGCGGGCAGGTTGCAGTCCGACTCCAGCCACATGGCGCCGTCTGTCTCCCATCGCCCTTCCCTTACCCGCTCCCGGATGCGCTCATAAAGTTCTGGTTCCTGTTCCTTCACAAACTGGTACAGAATGGGCTGGCTGGACATGAATTTGTAATCCGGGTACCGGTCCATCAGCTCCAGTACCGTGGAAAAGCTCCGCACAGCCTTCTCCCTGGTCTGTTCCACGGTCCACAGCCACGCAATGTCAATGTGGGTATGGCCGATTGCGCTTACCACAGGCGAAGCTGCATTCACCTTCTGGTAAAATTCCTTTTCCACGATTCTCTCCATCTCCTCTATGGATTGGTAGAACCGGGATGAATACGGCTCCCTCAAATCCAGGGCATCGGCAGCCGGCCCCAGCTTTACCAGAATCCGCCTGTAATTTTCCTCATCCGGTTTTTTAAGAAGCCTGGCTGCCTGTACCGGCACCAGAAAATCATAGTAAGCCTTTTCCACCGCGTCATCCACCCGGACCAGCTCCGTGCGGATTATCAGGTCTCCCGGCACGCTGCCGCTGTAGGCCAGAATGGCAATTTCATACCGCTCTCCTGCTTTGGCCCCGGAACTTATTAAAATTTCCCTGTGGTTTACATCTACTCCCTGAACAATGTTTCCGTTCAGATAAAACAGCATCTGGGGATTGGTGGCATCCCATTGTCCTTCCCTTCCTGTGGTGATCAGGAATTCCACATGGGCCCCGTCCAGATGTGGCGGTATCTCAACCGTTGTCCTGTACCACCTGTGGCTGTCCAGACACGCCCATGGTTCTTCTATGAAACAGTCCTCCCAATCCAGGGTGCTGCACCAGGGACTGCCTTTTTCCTTGCCTTCCATCCGCTTATAACAGCTGACCGGAATCCTCACCGGCCTGCGAAGCCGGTCCAGATCCTCCGCCAGACGCTCCATCCGCTCCAGTTCAAATAATATGCTCATCTTCTTCCTCCTTATTCCGGCCCAAATCATCTGTGTCCTTATGTTACCACGGGAAAAGCCGGGGCCGGCGGACAAATTTGATATCTGTCCGCCGGCCCCGGCCGGTTCCTATGCAGGACAGCACGCTTAACCTTTAACCGAACCCGCCGTAAGCCCTTCTATCATATATTTCTGGGCAAAGGCAAATAGACACATGGTAGGTACCAGGGACATGATGGTTCCTGCTGCCATCTCGCCCCATTTGATATCATATTTAAGAATCAGGCCGTTAAGTCCCACCGGTATGGTCTTGAACTTATCCACATCTATAAACATGACAGCCATAAAAAGTTCATTCCAAGAGTTGATAAACGCAAATATAAATGTTGCCGCTATGCCGGGCATGATAACCGGCACCACCACCTTAAACAATGCCTTAAAATAGCCGCATCCGTCTATCCAGGCAGCCTCCTCCAGAGATTTTGGCACGCTGTCAAAAAAGCCGCACAATGTCACCACGGAGAAGGGAATCATCATATTCGTGTAGAGCATGGCCAGGCTGCGCAGGTCGTTGAGCATCTTCGCCTTTGCCAGAAGCTGGTATAAGGGCGCCAGCATGATAAACATGGGAATCATCTGGGTGACCAGGAAAAACAGCAGAAGTACGTTCTTAAACCGGAAATGGAACCTGCTTATGACATAGCTGGCCAATATGGCAATAAACACCGCGCAGGTGGCTGCCACTGCCGAGGAGAAAAAGGAGTTAAGCATATACCGGCCGAAATTCCCCTTCCACAGCATGGCCACATAGTTGACCGCGGACGCAGGATTGGGCAGATACCGTACCGGAAACGCATAGATTTCCCCCTGGGACCCTTTTAAGGATGTGAGAAGCATCCACACAAAGGGAAACATGGTCAGCACAAGGAAACATGCCAGTACCAAATATTTTAACAGGCTTTTAAGCCTTCTCTTAGTTTTCATTGTCATGATATCATGCCTCCTCGTCCGTATACTTGGTGGCAACCAGATAAATGGCTGCAAATACAATGAGGAACAGGATACACAGCACGCCCACCGCTGACGCCAGGCCGTAATCCAGACTCTGGACCAGCTGCATCATGTAGGACGTAATGATGTTGGAGGACCCCGCAGGCCCGCCCTGGGTCATGGAGTAAATCAAATCCGGGAAATTGAAGATCCAGATAACCCGCAGCAGAACCGTCAAAAGCAGCACGGAACGAATACAGGGCACCGTGATGTTGGTAAACTTCTGGTACGGGCTGGCGCCGTCCACATCCGCTGCTTCATACAGGTCTTCCGACACGCCTCTTAAGGCTGCCGTAATCATAATAGTAAAAAATGGAATTCCGTACCATATATTGGCTATGATACAGGAGTAAAGGGCCGTGTTCTTGCTGGCCAGCCATCCCACCGGCTGGCTGATTAAATGTATCCTCATGAGCAGGTCATTGATAACCCCTGAGGTTCCGTTGAACATCCAGCGCCACATGATGCCGATAATAAATCCCGAAACAGCCCATGGAAAGAAAATCAGCCCCTGATAAAGGCTGGAACCCTTAAATTTCTTCTTCAGAAGCAATGCCATGGCAAATCCCACCGTAAACTGGACAAACAGGGAGATTCCCACCCATTTGACCGTGTTGAGCATGGTGGAATAGAAGGTATTGCTGGTGTTGTGGGCAAACAGCTTACTGAAATTTTCCAGACCCACCCACTTGATATTCTTGACATTCATCAGATTGTAGCTCTGGAATGCCATCAGGGACCCCTTTATCATCGGATAGTAGGTAAATATCATGGGAAACAGTATGGCAGGAAGAACCATGATAAAGATAAACCTGGCTCTCCTCATTTTTAATTTCGACGTTTGTTTCATGCCATCCCCTCCTTGCCGGCTGCGTGTGCCGGCTTCCCCGGCACGGCGCGCACAGCTCTGTATCCGGAAGTGCCGGGAGCAGGTCCCCCGCTCCCGGCACCCTCCGGTTCTTACTGCTTGTGTTTCATTCGTTCTCTGGTCAATCCGGCCTTACCACTTCTGGCCCTCATCCTTGTAAGCCTGGGTCCAGAACTCATCTAACCACTGCAGCAGCTCATCATCCGTGATTTCATCCGTCAGGTATTTCTGGTACATGGTATCAACCTCTGTCTTGTAGGTTGCAAATGCCTCGTACATCTGCGGATATGCAGCATGACGGTATACATCCGGCTCCTTTGCCATATCCATATACATTGCAAAACGTCCCTCGGAGAAATAAGGATCCTTTTCAGCAGCGTTGTTGTGAATCGGGATTGTGGAATAGTTCTTGGCAAAGTATGTGTTATTCTCGGAATTAGATAAGTACAGCAGGAAATCCGCGGTCTCATCCGGATGTTCTGTAAAGGATGTCATGCCCCAGCCTGCGAAGCCGTTGGGGAATACTGCCTGGCCGGACGGTCCCTTGGGGAATGGAACCAGCGCCCACTGGTCATCCTGCATGTCTGCGGAACAGGTAGCGATTACTTCCGGATCCTGAATCAGCATGGCTGTGGTACCGCCCACAAAGCCCTGAACCATCTCTGAGAATCCCCACGCAATGGAGTCCGTGGGACAGGTGTTCTTAAACAGGTCTTTGTAAAAATGCAGCGCCTCCTTTACCTCGGGCAGTGTAAAGATAGTAGCTCCGTCCCCATCCTTTAAGAAGTAAGCCGCATTGGGATCTGCCACCTTATCCGTACCAATCCAGCTCCAGTAAATGGTATCCGCATACTGATAGCCGCTGGGGCCGCCGCGGAAGGAGTAGCCGAATCTGCTGTTAGCCGGGTCTGTGATGGCAAGGCCTGCATCATAGATGTCCTGCCATGTCTCCGGCTGGTCAAGCCCTTTCTCCTCAAACCAGTCTGCGCGGTAGAACAGTCCTCTCTGATAGAACCCGTAAGGAATCAGGTAAGCGCCTCCCTTGAGATAATGAATTACCTCGTCAGCCGATTCAGTCAGGGTGCCCTTCTCATCCCACGCGTCAATGTACTTCTGAAGATCGGCAATCCATTCATTGGTGGCATACTGGGTCACAGTGGAATCACGCACCTCCACGATGTCTGCGCCGCTGCCGTTCATAAGCATCTGGGTAATCTTGGCATCTGCATTCTCCAGCGGCGGGGAAATGATGTCAATGGTAATATTTGAGTGCTCAGCCTGATACTTGTCCGCAATCTCCCTCAGGACAGCTGTCCTCTCAGGGCTGGTAAGGGACTCCACCAGGGTGATGGTGACGGCTTCACCGGATTCTGCCTTCTGGCTGTCCGCCTCTTTTTTGCCTGCGTCTGCCGCCGTGGTCGCCCCGCTGTCTGCTGCTTTTGTGGCATCCGGAGCAGCACTGCCGCCTCCGCATCCTGTCAGCATCACTGCCGCCAATGCCATTGCTGCTAATTGTTTCTTCTTCATCTGTTCTCCTCCTTTTTACTGCTTGATTTTCACTGCTTCTTGTTGCTGTTCCTCTATGCTTCTATATCTTAGCAAGAGCTGATTCCAAATCTGAAATCAAGGCCTCTGTACCTTCCAGTCCGCAGTGGATGCGGATAACATTCTGACCTGCCCCCAGTACCCGGCATGTCTCCTCATCCAGTCTGGCGTGAGGCAGGAACACAAGACTCTCAAAACCGCCCCATGATACGCCTATCTTAAATATCTTAAGGCTCTCTGCCACCTTGATTGCATCCTCTGTGGTTCCGTGAATCTCAAAGCTCATAAGCCCGGTGTTGCCAGTCTGCTGCTGCTTCATCAGATTATACTGGGGATGAGAGGGGAGTCCGGGGTAATTCACCCTTTGTACCTTTGGATGGGCCTCCAGGAATTTTGCCACCTCCATGGCTGCGGCCTGGTGCGCCGCCAGCCTGACCTCCATGGTCCGCAGACCCCTTATCATGAGCCATGCCTCCATAGGGCCCACGATTCCTCCCAAAAGCTCCCTGTTGGCAGTCAGCTTCTTCATAAGCTCCTGGTCCTTTACCGCCAGCATACCTCCGATGATATCGCTGTGTCCGCCAATGTACTTGGATGTGGTGTGCATCACGATATCCGCCCCCATATCCAGGGGCTGCTGGTAGATCGGGGTACAGAACGTATTGTCTATGTATACCAGCGCCTGGTGTTTCCTTGCAATGCGGGACACGGCCCGTATGTCCTGAAGGGAAAACAGCACAGAAGACGGGCTCTCCAACACAATCAGGTCCGTGGCATCTGTCACAGCCGCCTCAAATTCCTCCACCCTGTCGCCGGTCACATACGTAAGGGTAATGTCCAAGTGCTCCGTACAGTATTTGCTGAGGAAGTCCTTTAACGGCCCGTATGCATTGTGAAGGCATACCACATGGCTGCCTGCCTTGCAGGCTGTAAGAACTGCCGTGGTGGCAGCCGCCATACCGGACGCAAAAGCCAGGGCTCCCACGCCGTGCTCCAGAGCCGCTATCTTGTCTTCCAGTATGCGCACCGTAGGATTCTGCACCCTTCCATAGCAATATTTGTGCTTGTCTGTCCGGTCAAAGTCATAATAATCCTCAAGCGTCTCAAATACATTGAGGGAATTCATGAATACCGGGGGAACGATAGCATTGTAATAATGCTCATACTCTTCCCCATAGTGGGCCGTGATTAGCTTTGTACTTTTTAGGTACTCATTCTGATTTGTCATACTGTTACCTCTCTCCTCCCTGGCTATTTGTAAAAAATATACAATCCTATATGCTATATGCTATATGCTATAATATAGGTTGGGATATACTTATAAAATATCAGCGTTGATTCCGAATATCCCTGTACACAGCATCCAATAGTTTTTCATTGATCGCCTGTGCCTTTTTGACATTCTTTTCGCAGATTGCATTATAAAGCTCCTCATGAAGAGGAAGGCTTTCTAAAAACGGGTCCTCCATGTTCAAAGGAAATTCCCAGAACTTATCCATGACACCGCTGATGGACAGAATCAGCTGATACATAACCTGGTTATGGGACAAACGGTAGATGGTATAGTGAAACTTCTTATCCTCTGCTGTCTGCTGCTCTCCCCGGCGGAACTTTGCCATCAGCACTCTTGTTATGGCTCCCAGTTCTTCTAACTCCTCCCGGGTAGCGGAGTGGATCACCATGCGCAGTATCTCCCGCTCTAATATCTTGCGTACCTCCAGGGTGTCCAGGAGAAGTTCCTTCTCCTTGGCAAAATCAATCAGTCTCAAAAGGTCATTGACCTCCTGGCTTCCCACATAGATACCCTTGCCGTTCTTTGCTTCCAGCACATTCCTGGCTTCCAGCGTCTTCATGGCTTCCCTGAGGGATGTCCTGCTGACCCCCATCATCTCTATCAGTTTTTCCTGTGAAGGGAGGCGGTCGCCGGGTTTTAAACCATTTTCCTGGATGTAATTCTGTATATATCGGATTATCTCTGACTGAAGAGATGTACGCTGTATTTTACTGTTCATTCTGCTCACTCTCATGATGTTTTTTGTTCAAGTTTATTATATTAACCTTACCACGTATGGCATGTGTTGTCAATAATAGATTATATTTCCGCGTTGTTTCCATATTATATATGCATATTATACAATCGCCTTTTCCTGTCCGTTTTAAAACACTGTCAGAATTTTGCATGATGTGCCTGCGGTCCGTGATGAGCAGGCCCAAAAAGAACCCCCTTTACAGGTGAACAGTGCTTGTGCTATAATTTACAGCAATTAGTTCTTTTATAAACTCATGAATCGCAGCTTCTATAGGGATATGCCATTATTATACTTGGAGTGAATGGAGATGCAGTTGGATAATTCTAGTTTTACTCTGCCAAATAAAAGAAACGCGGTATTAGAACGGCTCATTGAATGTCATGGAGAAACATGTGTATATCCTGCAAGAAAGATATTTCTGACGCCAGGCCAAAAACTTCAAGGGGTATATTATATCATCACAGGCAGAACACGCCATTACATGATTGGAACAGACGGAACCGAGAAGATACTGTATACGCTTTCTGACGGGTGGTTTTACGGCGAAACACCGCTGTCGCTTCGGGAGTCAACCGGATTATTTTCTCAGGCAGAAGTGGAAACCCGTGTCCGTATTATTCCCTATCAGGATTATGAGATACTGCTTGATACTAATAAGGTTTTCCGTGAAGCCATTCTTGAGAGTTATTCAAAAAAAATGTTAATTATGCGCCATGAAATTGAGAGCCTGGCTTTTAATTCCTGTAAAGATCGCTTAAAACGCTTATTCTGTTCCACAGCCGATACGTCCTGTCTGTTAGAAAACAAGTGGTATAATCTGAAGGTACATTACACGCAGCAGGAGTTGAGCGCAATTATCGGCAGCTCCAGAATCACAATCAGCAAAACCATAAAGGAATTATGCAACGAGGATTTTATTCGTATTTTGAACCGGAATACACAGATTAATGCTGCTGCATATAATAAGGTGATGCAGTAGTAAATCTGTCGAACTTTTATAAATATTTTGTATAGTAAATGTAAAAATATATCAAATTATACATCAAAAGACTCATGTACTTTTTCATGAGTCTTTTTTGTGTGAACTGTTTTTAAATCAATGTACAAAAAGATGCATTTTATATGTTTTTTCATTGTAACTTAGGAAGCAGTAACATTACTAAATGTATGCTAGAATTATTTTCATCATTATTTGACAGAAAGGTGGGCAGAGTTAATAATTTCAAAAATCAGTTGACAATAGGAGGAAATGGTATGAAAGAAGGCAATAAAAGATCATGGTTCCCTAACGTATACACAATCTTGTTTTTATTGGCAATTGTATCGGCCGTATTGACATGGATTGTCCCCGCAGGAAGCTATGAGCGTGTGACAGAAGAAAATGTGACAAAGGTTGTAGCCGGCACTTATCATGTGATTGGTCAGAATCCTCAGGGACCATGGGAAATCTTTCAGGCCCTGGTGACAGGTTTTAAAAATCAGTCCAGCCTGATTTACATGATTTTGTTTGTAGGCGCAGCCGTTTACATGATTACAGAAACAAAAGCAATTGACACAATTTTTATGAAACTGGCAAAAGCCGTAAAGGGCAAAGAAGAAATAGCTATTTTCTGTGTTATGTTTTTCATGTCCATGGGCGGTGCCACAGGTGTATTCGGAAATGCAACCCTTGTTTTGATTCCCATTGGAATCTTCCTGTCACAGGCCATGGGATTTGATAAGACCCTGGGATTTTTCATGATTTTCTTCGGACAGTTCGCTGGTTTTAATGTGGGTTGGGCAAATGCGGGCGTATTGGGCGTGGCGCAGGCAATCGCAGAAGTCCCGCTGTTTTCCGGTTTCAATGCCAGGGTGATTTTCCATATCGTAAACTTTGCATTGAGTTATTCGTTCGTTATCTTCTATCTCCACCAGATCAAAAAAGACCCCAGCAAAAGCCTGAACTATGAGCAGGGCGTGAAGGTAAATGATATCATGGGCTATCAGGACGGGGAATTAGGTGATGCCCCTGTAACAAAGGTTCAGGTACTGTCTATGCTGTGTATGGTGGCAGGTCTGGCTGCGGTTGTAATCGGCGCATTGAAGTTTAAATGGGGAGCGGACAAAATTTCTGCAACATTTCTGGTGGTTTGCCTCCTGATCGGATGTGTAAGCTGTAAGGATATAAACGTGGGTTTCAACCGTTTCATTAAAGGCTGCGCAAGTACGGTAGGCGCTGCTTTCATCGTAGGCTTTGCAAATTGCCTGACTGTCCTCATGAGCAACGGCATGATTCTGGATACAATCGTATATTGGCTGGCAAAGCCAATCAGCCACATGGGTGCTGTCTTAGGCGCCGGCTTCATGTTCCTTGCCAATGCTTTTATTAATTTTTTCATTTCTTCCGGTTCCGGCCAGGCAGCAGCTGTTATGCCAATCATGGTTCCAATCGCAGACTTAACGGGTATTACAAGACAAGTTGCTGTACAGGCCTTCCAGTTCGGAGACGGATTTACAAACTGTGTCATTCCTACCATCGGTACCTTGATGGGAGGTCTTGGTTTTGCAGGTATTTCTTATGGAAAATACTTAAAGAAGGCAATGCCTCTTATTCTTGTTCAGATTACGCTGGCATTCTTTACACTCATGTTTTTACAGAGCATAGGCTGGACCGGACTTTAAGTATGGAAGATACGAAGGCAGCAAGAAGGAGAATCACATGACAATACATGAATTAGTAGCTTCACTAGAACCTGAAATTAATGCAGTCCGCCAGCAAATCCACGAAAATCCCGAGCTGGGCCTTAAAGAATATAATACAAGCGCTCTCATAGAAAAAGAGCTGCGTGAAAAAACTCATGTTGACAGAATCGAGCACATCGGTGAAACCGGACTTCTGGTGGAAATAAAGGGAACGAAACCAGGCGCCGCCCACTGCATCGCACTTCGCGGAGACATGGACGCCCTCCCCATAAAAGAAGATGAGAGCCACGAACTGCGGAGCAGGACAGACGGCATAATGCATGCCTGCGGACATGATGTACACACGTCCATCCTGCTGGGGGCAGTAAGAGTTCTGGAGCATTACAGGAATCAAATTGCCGGATCCATTCTGTTCTTTTTTCAGCCGTCAGAGGAAACGCTGCAGGGCGGAAAACTGTTTGCTGAAAGCCCCAAAATCGACTTCCATACCATTGACGGTGTGGCTGCCCTGCATGTAACACCTGACTTATGTGCCGGAAAAATCGGGGTACGCTATGGCGCAATCCTTGGAAGTTCAGACGAACTCACCATTACCGTAAAAGGAAAAGGCGGTCATGGGGCCCATCCTGACACAGTTATCGACCCCATCCTGTTAGCTGCCCAGATCGTACAGGCACTGCAGATGCTGGTTTCCCGCGAACTTGCGGCAGACGAATCCGGTGTTGTCTCCCTCTGCTCCATCCAGGGCGGAAATGCGTTTAACATCATACCTGATACCGTTGTATTAAAGGGTACCATCCGTGCCTTGGACCCAAAAGTCCGGGAGCATATACTAAAAAGAATCCCGGAAATATGCAAGGGTATAGCCGCTGCCGGACGCGGTGATGCAGAGGTGAACATCAAACTGGGGCCTCCTCCGCTGGTCAGCGACAGCCAATGGGTCGATCGGGTAAAACGCTGCGGCAGCAAACTTCTAGGTCATGAGAATGTAATCGAACTGGCTCATCCCAGTATGGGCGCCGAGGATTTTGCATTTGTAATGGAGAAGGCACCTGGGGTTTTCGTTAGATTTGGTTCGCGAAGCGAAGGCGGTCCTTATGGCGGGCTCCACAGCCCCCACTTTTACTGTGACCGGAAAGCTCTCACCACAGGTATCCTGACACTTGCTGGTATTGCTTTGGATTTCTTTGATGTGGATTTTGAATAATAAAAAAGGAGATAAGCAATGGTCCAATTACACGGCTCATGGGTAGCAATGCCTACCCCATTTACAGAGGATGACAGAATTGATTTTAAGGGCTTTGAAACCCTAATTGACCGTCAAATAAAGTATGGAACTTCACAAATTTTTATTCTTGGTTCAGCAGGAGAGGTTACCCTGCTTACATTGGAAGAGAAAAAAGCCATTGTACATGAAGTGATTAAGATTGTAAACGGAAGAATTCCTGTATTTTTCAGCGCAGCGTCCATGACCACGCAGGCAAGCGTTGATTTTGCCAGGTATTGTGAACAGGAGGGGGCTGACGGGGTCATTTTTACGGTTCCTCCCTATGTTTTGATTAACCAGACAGCCGCTTTTATTCATATGGATACCTGCATGAGCTCGGTAAGCATACCATGTGGTATCTATAACAATCCTTCCAGGCTCGGTGTTCAGATTATGCCGGAAACAATTAAAAAGCTGTCCGACGCACATCCGAATTTTGTAGTGGATAAGGAAGCCCTTCCAAATGTGGAGCAGCTGGTTCAGGTACAGCGCCTCTGCCAGGGTAAAGTTAAGATTATGTGCTGCGATTTCCCGAAATATTCGATTGTACTTCCAACCCTGGCTGTAGGCGGAACCGGAACAGCCAATATCGGCGGTAACATTATTCCAGAGGAAGCGGCATTGTATTCCCGCCCCTGGACGGATATGAACATCATTGAGGAATGCAGAGAGAATTATTTTAAATGGTTTCCTCTTCTTCAGGCGCTGTACATGTTCTCTAATCCGGTTGTCATTAAAGCGGCTTTAAATATTCTCGGCCTTCCGGGAGGACATCTGAGAAAGCCTTACCAGGATTATGCCGGAACCAAATTAAAGGATCTTGAAAAATTGATGGGTGAAATGGGTGTCATTGACAAATATGGAGTAAAGAATTAAAAACCGGAGGTTCAAAATGGCAGAGAAACTGATTGTTATAGGAGGGACCGCTGCCGGCCTGAGCGCTGCATCCAGAGCCCGCAAAGAAAAACCTGACATGGAGATTCAAGTCTTTGAAAAATCCGGGTTTGTCAGCTATGGTGCCTGCGGTCTTCCCTACTTTGTAGGAGGACTTATTCATGATATCAATGACTTGGTGGCAATCAATGCGGAATCATTAAAAAGCAGGCGGAATATATCCGCCTGGATACACCATGAGGTGCTTCTCATTGACCCGGAAAAAAAGGAGGTCACTGTAAAAAATCTGGATACAGACCAGGTCATCATACATTCTTATGATAAACTGGTGATTGCCACAGGCGCAGTACCAGTGGTGCCTCCTATTCCCGGAATTCACTCAGATGGGGTATATTATCTGAGGAACATGGAAGACGGCATCCGCCTGAAAGCTGCCGCAAGAGAACATGGGCGGGTCTGCATCATCGGCGGCGGAGCTATCGGACTTGAGGCCGCCGAGGAGCTAAGAAACGCCGGGCTTTCAGTATCCGTCTATGAGCAGTTTCCAAGGCTCCTTCCCTTTTTAGACAACGCCTTTTCCCAGGCCCTGGAGGATACGCTTATAAAGCACGGCATAAACGTACGCACAGGCACACAGATAGCCGAAATCCTTTCTGAAAACGGAAAAGCCAGCGGAATCCGAACCGCTTTCGGAGAGATCGAACCATCCGATATAATCCTTGTATCAGCTGGGGTAAAACCAGCCGGCGCACTGGCAGAGAAAGCCGGACTTGCGCTGGGGTTAAAGGGCGGAATTATCGTAGATGATGAGATGCGTACAAGTCACAAGGATATCTGGGCCTGCGGAGACTGCGTGCAGATGAAGAACAGGATTACAGGAAAACCAGCTTACGTCCCCCTGGGCACAACCGCCAACAAGCAGGGGCGCATTGCAGGCGGTAACGTGGCAGGCGGACATGATACATTTAAGGGAATATTGGGTTCTATGGTCACAAAAGTGTTTGAGCTCTTTATCGCCGCAACCGGCCTGTCTAAGGAACAGGCAGCCGGAGAGGGCTATGACGCCATATCGGTCAGCATTACGAAGGCAGACCGCGCTTCCTACTATCCTGGGGGCCGCGACAATCACATCTGCCTGATCGTTGATAAAAAAACAGGCCGCCTTCTGGGCGCCCAGGGCATCGGAAGCCAAACTATCGCCGGAAGGATTAATGTGTTGGCGACTGCAATTACTTGCGGTATGACAGTGGAAGAGATAAATGAGTTAGATTTGGTTTACGCTCCTCCTACAGCTCCTGTTTATGATCCCATCCTCATCGCAGCAAACCAGGCAATGAAAAAAATCACAGAATAAATAGTAATGGTTCAGGACGGCACTCCTTATCCGTTTTTTTGGTTCAGGGAGATATGCTGTCCTGCACGGTTATAATAAGAAAATTATTTTTTGCGTTCACGCAGGCTCTGGAAGAAGTCCGACATCAGCTTGGAACACTCCTGCCCAAGCACCCCCTCGGTCACCTCCGCCTGATGATTAAAGCCCGGCACATGGAGCATGTCCAGCACAGACCCCGCACAGCCGGCCTTGGGGTTCATGCAGCCCACTGCAATCCGGGGTATGCGCGCCTGCACAATCGCCCCTGCGCACATGGGGCATGGCTCCAGCGTTACATACATGGTGCAGTCCTCCAAACGCCAGTCTCCTATTTTTTTGCATGCCTTTTTAATGGAGATGATTTCGGCATGGGACAGCACACTTTTATCCGCATTACGCCGGTTATATCCCCTGGCAATAATCTTATCCCCGCGGACAATCACGCAACCAATGGGTACGTCTCCGATGGCAGCCGCCTTTTGGGCCTGTCGAAGCGCCTCCCTCATAAATCCCTCATCCTTATGTCTCTGCCTCAATCGCTGCTCCTCTGCCGCAAGAGCTGCAAGGCGCTGCTTCTCCATTCTCTTTTCATAATTCCTACGCCGTGTTTCCTGCCCCTTTAAACGGGCTGCTTCTGTTTCCTGTTCTTTTAAACGGGCTGCTTCCATCTCTGCTGCTTCTCTGTTGCGGTTTTCCCGGTTTGGCATTAGGGTTTTCTGGCTTGTTTCCACCCTTTTCTGATTTAATTCTGACGTTATCTGATTTGACGCCATATTTTCCTGTTTTAATGCCATATTTTTCTCTCCTATATCAGATGGCCCTTTTGCCATGAATTGATTCCTCTTTTTTTAAAGCTTTATGTATGTTATACTTTTTTATTATATAGAATAAACCAAAATTTGAAAAGGGACAGGTTAAAAGGCCATGAAAATATGCGGACTGCAAAAGACTACGCTGCTGGACTTTCCGGGCAGAGTGGCCGCAACTATATTTACAGGAGGGTGTAATTTCCGGTGTCCATTCTGCCATAACAGCGGGCTTCTGGGTTCAGACGCAGAAGAATATGAATGCCAGGAGGATATTCTGGCATTCCTGGAAAAACGCAAACGGGTACTGGAAGGTGTTTGTATCACCGGAGGAGAGCCCACCCTGCAGCCGGACCTGGAGGAGTTCATACGGAAGGTGCGGAGCCTGGGACTGGCAGTGAAGCTGGATACCAATGGTTACATGCCTGGAATATTAAAAGATTTGTGCGCCAAAGGGCTTTTGGATTGTGTTGCAATGGACATTAAAGCCGGGCGCAATCACTATGAAGAAGCAGCCGGAGTTTCCGGCCTTTCCATGGAACGGATAGATGAGAGCATCGAATTTCTTCTGTCAGGCAGCATCCCCTATGAATTCCGGACAACCGTTGTCCGCGGTATTCACACATCTGATGATTTCAGACAGATTGGACCGTGGATCAAGGGGTGTCCTGAGTACTACCTGCAGTGCTTTACAGAGTCCGGGGAAGTCCTTGTTCCCGGAATTTATTCAGACTTTACAAAGGATGAAATGATGGCGTTTGCTGATTTGGTGCGCCCCTATGTGGGGCAGGTTTCCCTGCGGGGAATTGATTACTAGGGAGTGTTTGACAATTGCTTTCGTGAGCTGTGTCCCACTTTTATGGGAAATTTGGTTCCGGTGATAGCGCAGCAGCCGGCTGCGCTGACTGAATCAGCGCCAAATATAACGCAAAACCGGGCCTGCCGACGGCAGGAATGAATTTTTCTCCCCTTTCGGTGCGGTTTGGCCGTACCGAAAGGGGAGTTATTTTAATCCTGGTTTTCTAACCGCACATCCGTATACCAGTATCCGAAGCGGCCGTCCTGTGACGGCTGTTTTCTTGCCAGCACAAAATGCGGGAATCCGAACATGGATGCCATGTATTTTTCATTGCTGTAATAATTGCCTGGGACCCCAAGTATGTACCGCGTGCGCCCCTTTGTCTCATCACCGATGCGTGCTAATATCAGATAACGGTAATTATAGTATCCGTGCAGCAGAAAGCTGTTATTGCCGTAGTTCCAGTTCTCCCTTGGAAGCAGTCCGATATCCTGGGGCTTAATTGTCAGGATTTCGCACCCATTGGCGCTGTCAAATGCCTGTATCTTGGGATACCGCTTGCGGAAGCCATCCCACAGCCTGCCCGGAAGGTCAGATTGCTGCTCCTCCTGCTCCAGCCGTTCTAACTCCTGGGGATTTCCCAGTACCAGAGTCTCCTCGCCTGCATCAACCACAGGTACCCTTTCCTCCGCCTGGCCAGCTGCTTCGCTGTTGTTACCCGCCTCCGGCCCGGCCGGCCGCATCAAGGACTGCCTGCCCTGGTTTGGTAGCTGGTTTGACGGCAGATTTCCCGGCCGCTGGTTTGATACGGGCTGTCGGTTTTTCATCGGTTGCTGGTTTTGCATGGGCTGCTGGTTTTGCATGGGCGGCTGGTTCGGCATGGGCTGCTGGTTCGGCATCGACGGCTGGTTCGGCATGGGCTGATGGTTCGGCATCGGCGGCTGGTTCGGCATCGGCTGCTGATTCGGCATCGGCTGATTCCCCGACATCGACGGCCGATTAGGAACTGGCTGCTGGTTCACGGGACTTTGGCCCGGTATGTGCTGACGGGACGGCCTCATCTGATTGCCTGGCATCAGCTGGCGGGACGTCCTTGGCTGTTGATTGGACATGGACGGTTGGCATGGCATGAGCGGCTGCCCCGACATTGGCTTCTGCCCTGATATCGGCGGCTGTCCTGACATTGGCTGTTGCCCTGATATTGCCGGCTGATTCATCGTATACCGATCCATCATCCGCTCCTGGTCCGATTTTCCCCCGGAGGCGCCTGTATTCACTGTTCCCCCAGGCATATGCCTGCGTGGCATCCCAGGCCTGGTCATAATGTTTGGTCTGGGAACCGTCCTGTTGTCCGGCATATTATCAGGCTGCAGGGGAATTCGGGTATCAGGAACCATGCCTTCCTGTCTGGGCGCTCCCATATTCAGCGGGTCATGGGCAGTATATAGTTCACGGGGCACGCTTTCATTTTCCTCATAAAGCTGTTTTCTAATAGATGTAACATTCTTTTCGTCCCAGCTGTGCTGAGGATTCTGCTGCTTTCCAAAATCCCATTTTCCGTTCCAGGCCCTGGGGGCTGGTTCCTGCTCATTACCCGAGTCTGACATCATCATGCCATCCATCTGTTCCCTATCTTTCATTGGCGTGATTCCTGCCAGGCCGCTGTTTCGTAAACCTGCCGTATTCTCTGACTCTGACGCTTTTCCCAATCCTGCCGTTATCTCTGACTCTGCCGCATTCTCTGACTGGCTCTCTAATTGGGAATCCGGGATGCCTCCTGATTCTTCTGCTTCCTCTATTCCATCCGGCATTTCATCCGATATTCCATCCGGCAGGGATTCCGGCTCCAGCTTCATACTGTCTTCTGCATCCGGCAGCAGCTCCGGTTCCAGCGTCAAATCGTCTCTGTCAGCCTGCCTCTCCTGGTTTTGGGACATTTCGGCCGGATCTGCCTCTGTTGACACCGGCAAAATTTCTTCTGCCCCAACTTCTTTTTCCGCAGCCTGATCCGATGCATCTGCCATGTGATTGGCCTCATTTTCCGCCTGATATACTTCTTCTGACGTTTGGGCCAGTATCTCTGCATCCTCTGCGGCCATTGCACCTTCCGGCGCCTCCGCGTTCTCTGCAGCCCCATGGCCGGCAGTCATTTCCGTAAAATCATCCTTCACTCCACTGTCCGCATCCGGTTCTAAAGAGGATTTCTGAATCCCGCTCTGTCTGCCGGCAGCACTCATCTGACGCGCCCCTGCCGGAGAACTGCTGAGCACAGGGCCGTCTCCGCCTTCTGCTGCCTTTTCACCGGACCGCAGCTCCTGATTCAGTTCTTCCACTTTTCTATGTATCTGCGCTTCTGCATCTCCCACTTTACTGGAGGTCACATCCGCCAGCTCCACTTCCGCTGCATGGGCCACCGCATCCTCCCAGATGGTCGTATATGCCCGCCATGTATCCCCCTGTTCATGAATCGTCAGGCCATAGCACTGGTCCATGCTGCTGCCGGAATCAGCGGCATTTTCCACATTTACCACGGCACGGAACTCACCGCCGCCGCTGCGGATAAATATACTGCCCAGAAAAATTTCTTTTCCCGGGGCCAGCAGATAAACCCCCAGGTCGCTGCTTCCAACGTAAACCTTCTTTACATTTACGCTGAGTTTGCATTGCCCATTCCGGGATTCCAGCTTGGCAAACCCAATATTCTTTCCTTTTACCTCGCCTTCATAGGCGTAGATATAAGATATCAATCTCCGATAATTGGTCATACTTTCACTCCTCGCACCCATAATCTGCAGCTGCCCTGAACACGGCCTATCTGCTTTTATAAATATTTTATGCATTTACCCCTTGAAAGTATGTTAGGAAAATGTTATCCTATATTTAAAGATTTATAAAAATTTTTTCCAAATTAGTGACCCTCTGGAAATCCGGGGCACCGCAACTACTAATAATGTATGGAAAGGTGGCAATTATTATGAAAATCTACAAAGCAAAAGATTACGATGAATTAAGCCGCAAGGCAGCCAGCATCATCGCTTCCCAGGTACTGATGAAGCCTGACTGTGTCCTTGGCCTGGCAACCGGATCCACCCCAATCGGCACTTACAAGCAGCTGATCGAATGGTACAACAAAGGTGATTTGGATTTCTCCGGTGTAAAGAGCGTGAACCTGGATGAATACAGAGGGCTTACCAGGGATAATGACCAGAGCTACTACTACTTCATGTATAACAATCTCTTTAAGCACATTAACATCAACATGGACTGCACCAATGTTCCCGACGGCACCCAGCCTGACAGCGATAAGGAGTGCTCCCGCTACGAGGACGTGATTAAGAGCCTGGGCGGCATTGACCTGCAGCTTCTGGGCCTGGGGCATAACGGCCATATCGGCTTTAATGAGCCGGACGAAGAATTTGCCAAGACCACCCACTGTGTGGACCTTACCCAGAGCACCATCGAGGCCAATAAGCGTTTCTTTGCTTCCATTGATGATGTTCCGAAGCAGGCTTATACCATGGGTATCGGAACCATTATGAAGGCTAAAAAAATCCTTCTGGTTGTCAGCGGTTCTGACAAGGCTCAGATTCTCCATGATGTGCTCTGCGGCCCTGTAACTCCTCATGTTCCTGCATCTGTACTTCAGCTGCATAACGATGTAATAGTTGTTGCTGACGAGGCAGCCATGGCTAAATTATAAAATCAGGCCTGCGTATCACCGGCATACTTAATAATGATAATTTATCATTGGAAATCTTATATTATAGGAACCATGCCCCTTTCTCCGACCGGAAAGAGGCATGGTTTTTTAACCTGCGGCAAAACAGAGGCGGCTGCCCCTTAGTGGAATTACCACATACAGGACAACCGCCTCAGTTTGAATTCTTAACTTAAACTTTTATTTTCCAGACCGCTTTACTGAATATATTTATTCAACAGACTCATAGTCCGCGTTATAGGTAAGATAATCACTATCTCCCTGCTTAATGTCGTCGCCTTCATAATTGCCGCCGTTCACCTTAAGCTTAAGCTTGGACAGCTCAAAGTTTTCAGTGAATGTATTGCCAATCTCAGTGAGGAACATCTTGTCGGAACAGCCCTCTGCGCTCTCAGCCTGATTTAAGTCCAGGGTTCCAACCGCGTTCTCATCTTTTCCCTCAATATCAAAGCTGAGGACCTCTGTGCCGTCAGTCAGCACACCATATTCAATCAGCTTGTCCACCAGAAGCTGTGCGTCCAGACCTTCCGTGTCCAGGGAATCCATATCCTGCACCAGGCTTCCGCCGCCGCCGTGATATATGGAAATCACAGCTACCGGCATAACGTTGGGATCCGGAACTTTATCGCTGGCCCCGCCTGTGCTTGGGGGAACCATATCCTCCTGGGATTTAGCTGCAGCCGCAGCAGTGGTTTCTTTTTTCTGTTTTTCAGTGGTAGGTGTACAGGCTGCCAGGGATACTGCCATCAGGACGGTCATAACACCAATCAACCATTTTTTCATAATTGTAAAGCCTCCTTAAATAATCCTCTTAAAAGCTTCTGAACCAGGTATTGAGCTTTGTCAGCGCCTTTACCAGGGCCTCCAGCTCTTCCTCTGTCAGTTCTTTTACTACGCTGTCTATCATCTGTTCATGAAACTTCTTATGATGATAATAAGCCTTAACTCCTTTTTCTGAAAGGGATATGAATACGACCCTGCGGTCCTCACTGCTGCGGTTACGGACTACATAGCCCTTTTTTACCAGGCTGTTCACGGATATAGTTAATGTTCCCACCGTGACCGACAGTTCCCGGGCAATGGATGACATGTTCTTTGGCCTGTCTATGCCGATAGCGTCTATGACATGCATATCATTATTGGTAATATCACTAAACTCCGAGGTGATAATTGCCTTCTGCTCTATATCATTGACATCGCGGAACAGGCTAACCAAAACTTCATTCAGCGTCTCGTAAGCTCCCACGTTTCTCCCTTTCACTTTCTGCTTCAAAAGCTTCTTACTGATTGTACAGTATTTTAAGTGTTCGCACAACCCCCTAAATCCTTATAAAATTCTTAAAAGGTTGTGATTTTTTTGTTTCATTTACATTTTTATCCAGATTTACTTATTAAATACAAGACGCGAAAATGTTTCTCCCCGTTCCTCAAAATTCCTGAAGATGCCATAGCTGGCCGCGGCCGGCGACAGCACGCAGCTTGTGCCGGGTCTCGTTATCTGACGCGCCCGCTTGACACCGTCTTCCAGATGCTCCGCCAGTATAAGTCTGGCCCTGTTCTTAAATTCAGGATAATACTTATGTATCTCCTGGTATATCCTTTTGCCCGTGGCCTCCATCAGGATGATATGGGGCACCTGGCAATCCGACAGATATTCAATCAGTTCCCTGTAGTCGATTCCCCGATCCATACCGCCTATGAGAACTGTATCCGTATCCTTCAGCGTCTTAAGGGCCTGAATGGTGGTATCGCAAATCGTAGAGATGGAGTCGTCATAATATTTCACTCCCTCCCGCTCCCCAATATACTGAAGCCGGTGGGGAAGGGGTTCGTATGTCTTAAGCCCCCGGGCAAAAACCTGGTCATCCATTCCCAATATGCTGCACACCCCATAAGCCACGCCGATATCAAAATAATTATGCTGTCCCAGAAGCTTGATTTCATCCGTGGGGATACAAAAAGACTTTCCCCGGAAGTGAACCCAGGTTCCGTCCTGTTCCTGAACCACGTCCAGCTCTTTGCCGCTGCCGTCCATACCTGCCCTTATCAATCCGGACGGACAGGTTCCCTCCTCCGGCAGGCACTGTACGTTGCAGATCAGAATGTCATCCGGCCTCTGGTTTTTAAAGATATGATGCTTGGCCTCCACATACTTTTCCATGGTACCGTAATGGTCCAGATGCTCTTCATGGATGTTCACCAGAATTCCTATATGGGGTGAAACCGTCATATATTCCAGCTGATGGCAGGAGAGCTCAAACACAATCCTGGTGTCTGGCTTTACTTCCTCCATGTGGTCCAGGGCCGGTATACCTATATTGCCCACCAGAAGGGCATCCATGCCCGCCTGCTTAAGCAGATGATACAGAAGGGTCGTGACCGTACTCTTGCCCTTGGTTCCTGTGATTCCGATAATCTGATCCCGGAAACACTGGAAAAACACCTCTGTCTGCGACAATATACTGCACCTGTATTCATTTTCAGGCCGCTCCAGCACAATGCCCGGACTTTTAAATACAACATCGTAGTCATCCATACATTTCTGGTAATCCGGACCGGTATGCCACACAGTACCGTCCTCAGGCAAGGCAGCAGGAGCCTTTAAATCCGCTATGTCCAGGGCTTCATATGTTCCCAGCCGCCTGAGGACATTCCAGGTGGACTGCCCTTCCCTGCCATAACCCAGAAGCAGTATTCGCTTCCCCTTAATCCAGGGCTCTATCTTCTCTATCACGTTCGTTCTCCTTACAAGCCGTCTGCACAGTATTTCCTCACCAGCCCCGCTAAGTCATCCGGAACCAGGTTATTCCCATCATAATAGGTTGAGTACTGGTCTCCCCTGGTTCTAAAGGTCTGATACAGGTCTGTGGTTTTATAATAGGAAAGAAGACAGGGCAGCGCCTCACCTGCTTCCTCCAGCCCTTTGATCGTAAGTACGATGGCTGTATTAATTTCATCACGGCTGCCCACACACTCAAAGGGTTTCTCTTCCTCTATCCCAATCAGCTGGTCCAGGGTTTCCTTCATATCCCAGTCATCCAGCATGTTCCGGCCAAAGATATCCCTGACTTCCTGAGGTTTAAGAAAGGGCGACAGAATCAGATACACAAACAGGCACTTGGGGCAGTGCCCGCACCAGGAATCAGTCTTGCTCCCGGCATTACAGCTTCGGAATATGCCGTGGTACTGCTTCTGCCCCGCAAAAAACCTGGCAATCTGGAATTCACTCAAAGGGCGCAGCATACTGAAGTAGTACGCGCTCCCCTTCAGATATGTTGTCTGATAATAATGGAAATCCTCCTCAAACTTAAAGCTTTTGGAATACTGGTGGTTGACCGTGCTACCCTGAACCGTACTCTCGTTGGCACTGGATTCGTTGGACAGGGCCACCATGGTCAGGCCATGCATCCTGGCTGCTATAATGCCGGAAAATGCCACCAGCGCGGAAAAAGGCGTATGCCCATTCAGATATCCCTGACAGTTAAGCTCCAGCATGTTGGAATCCAGGGTGCGCTTTGCGCTTATGACATGGGCCGCGTCCAGGCCCGCCACCTCGGTGGTGTGTATGGTGGCCCCTCTGGGATTGATAATATAGGCGCAGACAGGCTTTCCTGCCAGACGCAGAAGCTCCAGCGTCACCGCGGAATCCTTTCCTCCGCCTATGGGGACCAGGACACCGTTACCTTTCCCAACTGTTTCCACACCACATTCCTCATGCCGCTCTTTATATTGGTCTGTGCAGGGAGCTTTAAGCTGGCCCGCGCACTGTATATCCATAAAATGATTGGGATCCGCTTCCTTTATACCGTTCACATAGAAAAATTCACCCAATCCGTTAAAATACAGATCCTTCCACCAGTCAATCTGGTCCTGGTTCAGCCGTCCGGCTTCCACTGTCACAGTGGGCGGGCAGGCTATTTTCCAGTAGCTTATCAGCTCCACCATTCCCAGGGAAAATATCATGTCCTGCATGAGCCTGTCTTCTGACCATCTGCGGCAGTCCCCCTCTGCCTTGGGAAACACCCATACCGGTGCAAACTCAGACAGTCCAAGGGTCTCAAACCGGTATGTGATCTTCAGGCAGCTGTCATTTTCCTCTATCTCATATCCTCTGTAAGCAAACCGGGGATACTGTTCCCGCAGGCTCAGATACTGTTTCATTCCTCATTCCTCTTCTCTTCACAGCATAAACCCGCTGTATGCCAGCGTATGGCCGGAGCGTCCAGCCGTAATGCTCATTCCGGCTGTCCGCAGGCATACCCTAAGGCCCTGATGTAATCCTATACAGGGCGCACATACAACGGATTCCCTTTTACTATGGCTATTATAGTCAATAACCCTTGATATTGCAATGTTTTTTTACACACCAGCAACCGCCGGACGCAGCTTTATCTGACCGCACCCGCCAGCACCACGCTGGCCGCCACTCCCGCCGCCGTGGCAATAATCCCCCCGGCCAATGTATACCTGGTCCTGGTAATGCCTACGCTGCCAAAATATACGCTCAGGCAGTACAGCACTGTCTCCGTACTGCTCATGAGTACGGATGCAATAAGTCCAAGCGAGGAGTCTGTTCCGTACTCCTTAAATATGTCCAGCACCAGCCCTGTGGCTGCTGAGTTGGATACCAGACGCACCAGGACCACAGGCACAATTTGGGGAGGTATGTGCAGAAGGGCCGCAGGCATCTGCAGCAGCTCTCCCAGAAAATCCAGAAAACCGGATGCCCTGAGGACTCCCACCGACACCAGAAGTCCCACCAGGGTCGGCAGGATACCTGCCACTGTCTTCATGCCATCCTTTGCCCCGTCTATGAAATCGTCCAGCACCGGACGGCCCGATAAAAGGCCGAATCCCACAATATAAAAAATCATCAGAGGGACCATTGCCTCTGACAGGAAAATCAGGAATTTCATATATCAGTTCCAGGTCCGTTTGTTTATTACATCTTATTCCCCTGATCTTTGTTTCATGACGGGAAATGCCCCTGCGCCTTGTCTCCCCTGTTATCATAAAAACTGCGGGGCCCTTCCCCTGTCTTTGGCAGCGGCGCAAGAGGCACATCCTCATCCAAAATCATTATTTGGGCCGGATCCTCCGGCCATTGTGCCATGGGTACCTGCAAAGTATATACCATGGCAATTACATCCAGGTCACATTTTACACATTTGCTAAATTTCTAAATTTTTACTAAAAGCCCTCTACACCTGTATCATCCTCACCATCCGCATCAGTTCCAGTGCGCTCCTGAAGCTGACAACCTCTCCCTTTGTGATTCTCCCGCGCACACTTCCCTGCAGACTGGAATTCTGTCTGTATTCTATATAGACCACCAGCACTTCCCTGGCCTTTAAGGCATGCTGAAAAGGAATCCGGTCTATGCTGTACACCAGATTATCCCTGCTGACCTGGGGATGATGGGCACTGTCCTCCCGGTACTGCCTTTCCATCTCTCTGTTCAGGAACCTGTAATCCGTAGTGGGATAAGGAGCCCCCACCCAGTTGCACATCTCATCCAGCTTCAATACCATGTCTCCGGCCCCGTTAAACAATACCGGTTCTCTCAGATAACAATTGTAGATTTCCCCCCAAGGCTCCCCTTCCCTTGTGCCCTGGATACATACCAACATTGTACTTGCCCTGTCGGATACGATTAGTTCCTCAATTCGTTTTATGGCCTCTTCGTCCTGTACTAATGTGCCGCCCATATTATCAGCTCCTCTTCCCTCTTATGCTCTTTGATTTCCGGATTACAACAGAATCCCTCTTTTGTTGTAAATTTCCGCGCCATCTGTCTCCCCCCGCCCATCCGGGCATAATTTTGCGGTTCACCCGCGCAAAATTGCACACACAAAAACCAGGCCGGTTAGACATAGCTTTAACCAGCCTGGTTTTTGTGGGATAACAGCCGTAAAACTCAACAGCTTTTCACATTCATATGGCATACGTTCCAAATATGTAGTATAATAATTCTTAACAGAACTCCGGCGTTTACAACAAAAGAGGGATTCTGTTGTATCTGTCTATCAGCAGATTCATTTTCTCCAGTTGTCTCAGGTGATTCTCCCCGCTTTCCATTGTATAGATTCTGGTTGTGTTGACACTGCTGTGTCCAAGTATGTCAGCCAGCCTTACCAAATCCTTTTCCTGACTGTAATACACCCTTGCAAACAAATGCCTGAGATTATGAGGGAATACCTTGTCCGGATTAATCCCTGCCTTACGGCTGATTTGTTTCATCTCCCGCCAGATGTTACTCCGGTCCATGGGCTTTCCGCTGCGCGTGACGAATATCATACCGGATATAATGTTTCTCTTTCTTGCATATGCCTTAAGAAGCCTGCACAATCCGTTGGTCAGGAATACGGTTCTTACCTTTCCCTTGCAGTCCACCTCCGCAACCTGCTTATCCACCGCATTCACCGTAATGAAGCTCAGCTCGGATATACGGATTCCGGTGGAGCATACGGTCTGCAGCAGCAGGCTAAGCCTCTCATTCCCCTCACCGCGGGCAACGTTCACAAGCCGTATATATTCCTCCCGTGAAAGCTCCCTCTGCCCGGGACAGAACATCCTATGCTTTACTTTTATGAGCCGTACCGTGCAGTCCTCCCATCCAAACCACTTAAAGAAGCCGTTCAGTGCCGCAAGGGCGCTGTTGGCTGTAACCGGTGAAAACCGTTCCCTTAACGTATCTTTCCACACAATCACCAATTCCTTACTCATCGGCTTTCCATCGGCATATTTCCTGAACAGGTTCAAATAATAAAAATATTTCTTAATGGTGCCGGTGCTCATTTCATTCTGATGCATCTCCCCGCAATAGTCCTTTATCATATTGTCTGTGATTATTCTCTTAGCCATGTCCGTTCCTCCTTGGGTTGTCCCGGGTCTGTCCCTTATGGGGTAGGCTTCCCATTCATTGGCGGATTATTCTGCTGTAATGCTTCGGTATAACAGGTAATGCCAAAAAGGCACCCGAAACCAAAGCAGTTCCGGATGCCCGTTCATAACCATATCATTCTCATAATTACGCCCTGAAAAGCTGCGTATTCCAGCTTCTACAGGCCAAGGCCCTTGCTCACATTCACTACAAAGTCCTGTACATTGGTCACAATGCTTTTGGCAGACAGGCTTCCCCTGTCACCCAGTTTATTCACGGCGAATTCAGACACATCTACACTGTAAAAATACACCTGGCGTATGGTCCCGTCCGGCATAACACGGAAGGAAGGAGTCATATTGCCCGTTGCAATGGAGTGAAGGGTGGTGGCCATACAGATGACCGTGGTAGCTTTCCTCACACAGTCTCTCATGGCATCCTGGCCCTCATATACATTGGCGTACACCTCCGGCAGCGGGCCGTCGTCACGGATGGAACCCACCAGCACAAAGGGTACATCCTTCTTCACACAGCTGTATATGATTCCGTTATCAATCCCCTCCTTCTCAACAAAGGCCGGAATGGAGCCGTGGAATTTTACCCGGTTGATGGTGTCGATGTGGTTGTAATGACCGTTTGGCTGGCTGTACTGGGTATAGATGTTCTGACCCAAAGCAGTGTTTAAGTAAGCCCCCTCCAGGTCATGAGTGGCCAGCGCATTGCCTGCTAAAAGGGCATCCACATACCCGTTCATCACCAGTTTTGAAAAGGCTTCCCTGGAATCGGAATCAAAAGCACAGGCAGGTCCCATGACCCAAACCACATATCCGTGTTCCCTCTCATGGCGTAGCAGCTCATAAATGTTATCATAATCCTTGGAAAAAGCCGTCTCCCTGGAGCGTCTCTGGCGGAAGGCAAATGCTTCGTCATGGCCTCCCTCTCCCTCGTCAAAGCCGTGGGGATATACGAAAATACCGTCCTCACAGTTCTCGGTCCTCCCCGTAAAGACCAGGTCTCCCTGTTTTAAGTTCCTAAACTCCCTGACATAAATCTTCCCATTCTCGTACACTGCCACGCAGTCCATACGGCTCTCTTCTGCCAGCAGCCACTGGCCCTTAACCTTAAAATACTCCGGGAAAATGGTGGTTGCATGGTAATGCTCCGGCGCCACCTTATCCTTGGGCGCCGGGGCCGTCACAGCGTCCGGTGCATCCGTAAATTGGCTTTGGCTAAAATCCGGCTCCTTATATTTTACCAGTTTAAAAGACATTGCGTTATCCCCCTATACGGTTTTGTTTATGGATTTAAGCATATCACGATTACCGCCGCCGCGCAATGACGCCAGGCCATGTTTTCCACAGCCTGGCGTTATAATATTGTATATGGCTGTATGTTGCCTAAGGATTTACCACATTCTGCTCCCCTACTCCACAAACAAAGCCGTGGAATAATACCGGTCCCCGCTGTCAGGCAGCAGTGCGACAATTGTCTTTCCCTCATTCTCAGGCCGCCTGGCAACCTCAATCGCAGCATACAGTGCAGCACCCGATGAAATGCCGGTAAGAAGCCCCTCTGTCCTGGCCAGCATCTTTGCTGTTGCAAAGGGCGCTTCATTATCCACTGTTATGATTTCATCGTATACGCTGGTATCCAGAACCTTGGGTATGAATCCGGCTCCAATTCCCTGAATCTTATGAGGGCCGGCGCTTCCTCCGGAAAGAACCGCCGATGTGGACGGCTCCACGGCTATTACCTTGATGCGGGGATTCTTTTCCTTCAAGTATGTTCCGGTCCCTGTAAGGGTGCCTCCTGTTCCCACGGACGCCACAAATATATCTACCTGTCCGTCCGTGTCCTGCCAGATTTCCGGACCCGTACTCTCCATATGAGCCTTGGGATTCACCGGATTATCAAACTGTCCCGGTATGAAACTGTCCGGAATCTCTTTTGCCAGCTCCTCCGCTTTCTCAATGGCACCGCTCATCCCCTTCTCACCAGGTGTGAGCACAATCTCAGCCCCATATGCCTTCAGTATATTGCGGCGTTCCACGCTCATGGTATCCGGCATGGTCAGTATCATCCTGTAACCCTTGACTGCCGAGACAGCGGCCAGACCAATGCCTGTGTTGCCTGAGGTAGGCTCAATGATAACGGAACCCGGTTTCAGGCGGCCGGTACGTTCCGCGTCCTCAATCATGGCCTTCCCAACCCTGTCCTTTACACTCCCCGCCGGATTAAAGTACTCCAGCTTCACAAGAAGACGCGCTTTCAGCTGTTCCTTCTTCTCGATGTTGGTCACCTCTACCAACGGGGTGTTGCCTACCAGTTCAATGGCTCCCTTATAAATCTTAGACATAGCTTCCACCGTTCCCTCACAGGCGTGCAGGGCCTTTCTTATTTATTCATAGTTTGTCACTAGGTTTTCTAGGATTATATGTCCGGAGAGGCATTTTGTCAAGTATTAATTCTTGCAAAGATGCAGTGATTCGTAATGGATTCATAATTCTGCAGATTCATAATTTAACCCCTGATACTTGCTTTTGTGGGCATATAATGTTATATTGTAACAACCAGACGATAGAGGAATATAAGTATCTGTCGCTCATTATCCTATATTTTATAATATCTATATATATCTGGGTCTTAATGATCCATCTTAGTATTCTGCCCCGTATGTGTCGGGCAATGATTTCCATTCTATCATAAACTACACAATGAATCTGCTAATATATAAAAGGCAAAGGTGCTATTGTCTGGCTTAAGAGAAAACGTTATAATGGGGATAGGTTCTTATATGGCTTGCCGGAACAGGAGGCTGTATGGGTGAAAGAAACCTGCGTGAGCAGGGAGAAACAAATGGATTCGGTCAGTTGGAGGACAAGGTAATGAAAACAGCAGCTCAGTTTTTCGGGGAGGATCTGCTTCCCTATATAGGCGTAAAAGGAAAAATCCTTACAGTTGCGCCTACGGAGCATGTTCATCTGGAGATGCGCAGGCTGGAAGAGGATTTTAATTTCATCATGGAAAAGGGAGCAATACGGCATCTGGAGTTTGAGAGCGACAGCATCACGGAACAGGATTTAAGACGCTTCCGGGAATATGAAGCTTACATAGGAATGATATACAGTGCTCCTGTAATGACAACCGTGATCTGTACTTCCAATACAAAGGTCCAGAAAAAGGAACTGATTAATGGGGACAGTGTCTATAGGATAGAGGTGGTACGGCTAAGGGACAGGAATGCCGATAAGGTCTTTAAAAAACTGAGACAGAAAATCCATAAAGGTAAGAGGCTGCGCCGCCGTGACGTCTTTCCCCTGCTCCTGACCCCATTGATGTCAGGGGATATGGAAATGAGTGAGCGTATTTATCAGGGCATGGAGTTTCTCCAGTGTGAAGAACTGCAAGTAAGCGCTGATGAGAGAAAAAGGATGCAGTCCGTACTGTATGCACTGGCTGTAAAGTTTTTGAGCAGAAATGAATTAGAGCGAATAAAGGAGAGGATTGGAATGACTGTATTAGGAAAGATGCTTTTGGAGGAAGGGATAGAAAAAGGAATTGAGAAGGGTATAGAACAAGGAATGGAGCAAGGGATAGAGAAAGGTGTAAAACAGGGGCAGGGGCGTGTCAATGCTCTTATTGTAAAGCTGGCAGAAGCCGGAAGGATGGAGGACATCGTACGGGCTGCATCGGACCGTGAGTACCAGGACCATCTGTTTAGTGAATTCGGATTATAACCTAGAAATACCGGCATATCAGAGAAGGGTGAAACTCTCTGGTATGCCGGTATTTTTATTGTTTAAGGAGATCTGTGCGAGTTCTTGCTGATATCCAAAAATTTCTGATATGTATCCCATTGGTGAGCCTCCATGACAGATGAAGAGAATATAGGATTTCGATCTTTTAAAGCTGCTATCAGACGCTCATGAAAGACAATACTCTCTTTATAATCAAATGTAGCGCAAATTTGAAAAAAGCACTGTTCCAGCCTCTGGTATATAATTTCCGTGGCCCGCACAAACATAAGGTTTCCAGACATCTCACAGATTGTCTTATGGCACTCCAAATCGTGAAAAATAGCCCGATTACGATTATCGTCAGAATAGTATTCATTCATCTTCCTGGAATGAAACATAAGCTGTTCCATCTGTTCGTCCGTGTATCGAAGGCAGGCAAGCTTTGCACATTCGATCTGAATTCCTTTATGGAATTCAAATATTTGAAGGTTGTCCTCAATTTCAAACATGATCGTGGGTATAATATCACTTAAAGTCGCAGATATTCCGCTTTTTTTTATTACAGTACCAGATCCCTGCCTGGATTCAAGCAGCCCAAGAGCCTTTAACCGGGAAATAGCCTGCCTCACAGAGCTTCTGCTGACCTGATAAGTCTTAGCCAGTTCATTTTCTGTGGGTATTTTACTGCCTGCAGCCCATTGGCCATTGGTGATACTTTCTACCATCTTGTTATAAATAGATTCCACAACATTCTCATTCATATGACCACCCCCTGGAAAGTTACTTGTAATTTTAATATATAATAGTTGAATCTAAAAAGCAACAAAAAACAAAAATGATAAATGTCCTACAAATCTTTCGGAATTTGTCTTACAAATTGATTGAAAAATCAAATAATATATACAAATTATCAAAAAATACTTGACTTTTTATTATAATAAATCTATAATAAAGTTGCAATCAGAAAAAAACATATGTGTAATATGTACTACAAATTCGCGATTATGTAGAACAATTTAATGTCAACACAAACATAGGAGGTTAAAAAGAATATGAAAAAACTTGCAGTACTTTTTTTGGCGGCATTCATGGGACTTACTGCATGCAGTAGTGCCCAGAAAGATACACCGACAGAATCCCCCACAACAGAAGCATCAACAACTGCAACCGGGACAGAAACTGCCGATACACAGTCTGTTCCATCTGAAAAAGAACAGATTCCTCATACAGAGGTAGACATTAAATATCCTGCGATAATTGAGGTAAATGAAGATGTCTACGCTGATAAACCTTACAAGATTGCTTACGCAAACTGGAATGATGAAAACTCTATTTCAATTATCGTAAGAGATTCTGTATTGGATGCCTGCAGGTATTACGGAGTAGATTGTATGGTATTTGATAATAAGCAGGATGCAAACCAGGCTATTACAAATTGTGATACAGCCATTCAGGCAGGGGTGGATTACTATCTAAATTTTAACCAGGATGAATCCATCAATGCCGCCATTGCCGATAAGCTTGAAAAGGCAGGAATCCCCATGATATCCATACAGACAAAAGCAAGGGACGGTATTGATCCAGAATACCACATTGATAATTATAAATTTGGCACACTATGTGGTGAACTGCTTATAAAAGAAGCCAGGGAGCGCTGGCCAGATGAAAAACCGGTTCTGTTTGTGGCCGGGCATCCGGAAAGCGGAGTGAACTTTATCCAAAGGGCAGAAGGCTGTAAAGACTCTGTGCTGGAAGCCCTGCCTAAGACAGAGGTGTTCGAAATCAGTACAGAAGGCGATCCAGAGGTCACAAGACAGAGGACAGCAGACTTTCTGACTGCCCATCCGGATGGAAAAATCATGATGTGGTGCCATATCGACCAGAATACCATGGGCATGCTGGCTGCCGTAAAGGCAGCCGGACGGGTTGATGATGTAATCATTACCTCCTGTGGCGCTAATCCAGTGGCTTTTGAGGAGTTGAAAAAAAATGATTCTCCCATTCTTGGGACTGTAGCCCAGTTCTCCGAGCGGTTTGGATGGGACCTGCTTCCTATGGTAATTGAACATTTAAATGACGGAACAAAACCGCCCCTTGAAACGGTTCCGCCTCTTGACATTATTACGAAAGAAAATCTCTACACCTATTATCCGGATGCATAGTAAACATAGGGAGGCTGCTGCGATTATAGTGGCTGTCTCCCTTTTTAATACCTTAATTACAATGTATATCTGACAATATTCATATGAAAACAAAACGCGGTAGGAGGAACAAATTTTGGACAAGAAATTTAATATAACCCCAGATGAAGAAGCCCTGTATACCAGGAACCGAGAAATGACCCCTTATGTACGCACCTTTGAGGAAGATGGGATAAGCTATCCGATTCCGGATCTGATAGGTTCTTCTCGCCTGATTGCAATTGATGAAGATACGGTGGGGGCAAAGGAGATTACTTTTGGCTACAGTGAATTTGCACCAGGCTCATCAGTACATAAGCCTCACATCCATCCTGATTGTGAGGAGGTTATGTATATTTTAAAGGGCAGGGGAATCAGCGGATTAAACGGCATGGATTTCATTTGCAAGGAAAAGGATATTTTGTTTGTCCCCAAGGGAGCAGAACACTATTTCTATAATCCTTTTGATGAATCCTGCTGTTTCGTCTTTCTCTACACAAAAGGTTCCCTAAAAGAAGCAGGATACACGGTTGCATCAAATGGATACAACGAAATAGGAGGAGATGTTGAAGCCCTGCAAAAATCAGGGGTAAATAGATTTGACAGCGAATAATCACCAGACAATCAAAGGAGGTGAACCGTATGAATCAGGCAGTCTTGGAGGTAAAAAATATTCATAAGACATTTGGTGAAGTGTCTGTCTTAAAAGGTGTTGATTTTGATATACAAAAAGGCGAGATTCATGCGCTGGTGGGGGAAAACGGGGCGGGAAAATCCACTCTTATCAAAATCATTTCCGGAGTATATACCAGGGACAGCGGCTTTTTGCATCTGGAAGGAAAAGAAATGTCATTTGCCAATCCCAAGGACGCGATGGATGCCGGAATCCGCGTTATCCACCAGGAAATTAATATGGCGCAGACCTTAACAGTTGCAGAAAATATTTTTCTTGGAAATTATCCCACCAGACATGGAATCATTGACTGGAAAGAGCTTTATAAAAACGCACGCAAGGTGATGGAAATACTGGGAGATTCCATTGATGTGGAGCAAAAGGTTTCCAAAGTATCTATTGCAGAGCAGCAGATGATTGAAATTGCAAAAGCAGTCAGTGTCGAGCCAAAGGTTTTGATTATGGACGAGCCTACAGCTGCTCTAAATGACCAGGAAACGGAAAGTCTTTTTGAACTTCTGGAATCGCTTAAGAAAAAAGGCGTTTCTATTATCTACATCACCCACCGCTTTTCAGAAATCTGTCGCCTTGCTGACCGTGTCACGGTCTTAAGGGATGGAGAAAGTGTAGCAACGCTTACAAAGGACGAAATAAGTGACGACCTGCTTGTAAAGCTAATGGTGGGAGAAGGCAAAGCAGCCAGATATATAAAAAGGGCAACGAGGAAGGGCGGGGAAATATTCCGCATAGAGGGTTTAAGTGCGGAAGGCAGTCTTAACAATATCCGTCTCAGCATACGGCGCGGAGAAATTGCCGTGGTGTTTGGTCTGGTGGGTGCCGGTCAGACAGAACTTTGCAGGGTTATCTTCGGCGACCTGCCTCACACAAAGGGAACACTTCTTCTTGATGGAAAAGAAGTTCATATCAACAATGTTCAGGATGCATGCAGGGAAGGGATCGGATATGTCTCTGATGACAGGAAAAATGAAGGAATCATCCCTCTATTATCCGTTCAGGAGAACATCTGTATTCCGTCTTACCCCGGAAAGCTTTCCAATCAGCTGGGATTTATTAAGAAAAAAACAGCAAAGCAGACTGCTCAGCTGTATTACAATAAACTTCATGTCAAGAGTTCAGGACTGGGACAAAAAATTGGTTCTCTGAGCGGCGGAAACCAACAAAAAGGAATGATTTGCCGTTGGCTGGCTAACGATGTAAAACTGTTAATATTAAATATGCCTACAAGAGGTGTCGATGTAGGCGCCAGAGCAGAGATATATCGGGCTTTGGAGGACCTTGCGGACCAGGGTGTTGCAGTGCTGGCAGTCTCTCCAGAGATGCAAGAGGTCTTAGCATTGGCTGATGTGGTCTACGTTATGCATGAGGGGATGATAACAGGTAAAGTGGAGGGAAAAGACGCAACCCAGGAAAAACTGATGAAGCTTGCTCTGGGTATTGACTAAGGAGGGAACTTTATGGCGGAAAACCATATGCTTAATAAGAAAGCAAACCTGCAGGCAGTCCGACAGAGACTATTGGACTCAATTCTTGTATTGTTTGCGGTTTGTATGATTATTTATTTTTCATTTGCATCCCAATATTTTCTTTCTGTCAGAAATTTCATGAATATATTTTCATCAGTTTCTGTTGTAGGAATTATTGCCACAGGAATGACACTGATCATTATAACCCGGGGAATTGATTTATCCGTAGGATCCATTATTGCGCTGACAGGCTGTGTTGCAGCCATTCTCATTGTGAATTTTAAAGTATCATGGCCCCTGGCCATTCTGGCAACGTTAATAATCGGATTCCTGGTGGGTGGATTTAACGGGTTGCTGATAACAAAGTTTAACGTGGTCCCGTTTATTGCCACCTTAGGTTCTATGAACATCATACGGGGAATTGCTTTTATTATTACAAATGGACAGGCTATCTATGTTCCAGACCCTGTAATCAGCTTCATGGGGACTGGCAAGCTGTTTTCGCTGATTCCTGTACCCGCAATTATTATGCTCTGCCTGTATATATTATTCTGGCTGATTACCAAATTCACGGTATTCGGAAGAAATGTATTTGCAGTTGGGGGGAACAGCGTAGCCAGCCGTCTGGCCGGAATCCGGGTGAAGCACCTCACAATGGTTCTGTATGTGCTGACAGGCATTTTATCAGCCGTAGCAGGACTTGTAATGACAGGTCTTACCTCCACGGCAATGCCATCCGCAGGCGACGGTTACAATCTGGATGTCATTACAGCCGTCTATCTGGGAGGTAACAGTGCCAGCGGGGGCGAAGGAAGTGTCTGGAGAACATTCATGGGGATTTTAATTATCGGAATTTTAAATAACGGAATGGCACTTTTAAGTGTTCAGTCTTATTGGCAGACTTTTGTAAAAGGGTGTTTGTTAATTATAGCTGTGATATTTGACATGTTAAGGAGAAGGGGTTAGGCAAAGGAGGAGATTCATATGAATATACCAGTTAAAATGAAAGCAATGGTTCTTACAAATCCCGGAAAATGGGAGATAACGGAGGCAGATGTTCCAACCCCGGGTCCAGAGGAGGTCCTTTGCCGGATTGATGCAGTAGCCATCTGTGGAAGTGATCCGGAAATCATTCACGGCGGGCTGGCCGGTATCTGGCCGCCCTCCTATCCTTTTATTGCAGGTCACGAATGGGCCGGTACAGTAGTTGCTTCCGGTAATAAGTCGGGGGATTTTAAGATTGGAGACCGAGTAGCGGGAGAAGCCCATAAGGGGTGCGGGTATTGTTCCAACTGTCTCAAAGGATCGTATAATCTGTGTCTGAATTATGGAAAAAATAATACAGGACACAGACACTATGGCTTTACTTCCCAAGGTGCATATGCACAGTATAATGTATACCATATAAAGAGTCTTTCCAAACTTCCTGATTCTGTGTCCTTTGAAGAAGCCGCCATGTGTGATACGGCCGGAGTTGCCCTTCATGGTCTGGAGCTGGCAGGGGTTGATCCGGGAAGTACCGTAGCAATCATCGGACCGGGACCTATCGGAATAATGGCTATGAAGCTGTCCAGGGCTATGGGAGCGTCCAGGATACTAGTGGTAGGAAGAATGCCACGTCTGGAAGCTGCTGGTAACCTGGGCGCAGATGAGCTAGTGGACTTCTCAAAATGTAATCCGGTTGATGAGGTCCGCAGGTTGACAGGCGGTCTTGGTGCCAATCTGGTCCTGGAGTGTTCCGGCGCCCCGGGAACAATCACTCAATCTCTTGGTATGTGCTGTAAAGGAGGCAAAGTTGTTATGCTTGGGGTTGCTAAAGACGGGGTAACAGAACCTATTCCCTTAAAATATACGACACATAATGAGCTGACTTTATATGGTTCCAGAGCAAATCCAAATACAGGAAGAAAGATTGTTGAGATGATTGCAGGAGGACAGTTAAAGGTAAAAGATATGGTGACCCATACATTTACCCTGAATGAGGTAAATCTGGCATTTGAAACCTTTGAGAAACGTATTGGCGGAGCCATGAAAGTGATTATCTATCCTAATAAATAAAAGGAGGCCGATTGTATGACGGGTAGTGTAGCGGTTATCGGGAGCGGTATGATGGGTAGTGCCATAGCGGCAATGAGCGCCCTGGCAGGCAACCGCACCCTCATGGTTGATCTTAATATGGAAAAAGCCTTAAATGGCAGAAAAAATGCACTGGAGTGTATTAAAATGCGGGCAGATAACGGCCTAAACACCCAAGAGGAAGCAGTTCTGGCAGCAGATAATCTTATATGCTGCGGCAGCCTAAAAAAGGAAGCAGAAAATATCGGACTTGTAATTGAGGCTATAGTCGAACAACTTCCTGCTAAACAAAACCTGTTTGAAGAACTGGATAAACTTCTCTTGCCGACTGTGCCAATATGCAGCAATACAAGCGGTCTTCGGATAACGGACATCAGTGCCAAGTGCATGCATCCGGAGCGAACCATTACAACTCATTTCTGGCTTCCCGGTCATCTAGTTCCCTTAGTTGAACTGGTAATGGGTGAAAAAACAAGGGAAGATATAGCTCTCTGTGTCAGAGATGAATTAACACATTGGAAAAAAGTTCCAGTCCTAGTAAAACGTGATGTACCAGGACAGCTGGCAAATCGTATCTTTCAGGCCATAATCCGAGAGTCAATTGATATTGTAGCCAGCGGGCTGGCCGGAGCAGAGGATGTGGATGCTGCTATAAGCTATGGTATGGCCATGCGTTTCCCCGAATGGGGACCACTCAAACATCTGGACGCAATCGGACTGGATCTTGGAATTTCAGTACAGGATACAGTTCTTCCTGACATATGTGCCGAGAGACATTCCAACACCTACCTCAAAAATTTAGTTGATGAGGGGAAGCTTGGCGTAAAAAGCAAGCAGGGATTCTACGACTGGAAGGTACGTGATATAGAAAAGGAAATAAGAAAAAGGGATCAGTTTATTATAGAAACCGTAAAGCTGGTAACAAGGCTGGACAAGGAGTAAACGATGAAACAGTACATATGTATAGGCACATACACAGAAGATATTCGCTTTGGAACCGGGGAGTGTTTTAAGGGAAAAGGCAAAGGATTATTGCTTGGTATCTTTGAAGATGGCGAAATTGAACTATGCCGAATAGCGCAAACGATCAATCCCTCCTATCTGTGTATTAACAAAGTAAATAAAAAAATATATGCTGTGAATGAAACGAAGATTTTCCAGGGAAAGCGCGGAGGCGCAGTTACACAGTTTTCTTACAATATAAATGGCAAGCTCTTGCAGGAGGCATGTTTCTATACGGATGGAGAAGATCCCTGCCATATAGCCTCCTCATTGGATGGCAAATGTCTGGCGGTTGCCAATTTTGCTTCCGGAAGTCTTAGCGTCTTTGAATTGAACGAACATGGCAACATAACAGGAAAAAAAAATCTGTTCCAGCATACCGGAAGCGGAAGTCATCCCATAAGGCAAAGTGGTCCTCATGCCCACAGCGCGATTTTTAGTCCAGATGGGAAATTCCTATATGTACCAGATCTGGGGATTGATTGTATTAAGGCATATGCTTGTACCAGTGGAAAAATTGAACCCATCCCGGAGGCAGATGTGCATATGCCGTCCGGAAGCGGTCCTAGATATGGAGAATTCAGCAGGGATGGTAAACATTTCTATTTAATTAATGAATTGTCCTCGCAGGTAACTCACTTTTTCTACCATAATGGAAAAATGATTGAAAAGGACAGTGTCTGCACTCTGCCGGATGATTTTACCGGATATAATATCTGTTCGGATCTGCATCTGACACCTGATGGAGCATTTATATACGCATCTAACCGTGGACACGACAGCATTGTATGTTATCGTATCAATGCAAATGGAGGGCTTTCCTTTGTTCAGAGAATCTCCTCCGGTGGAAAGACGCCCAGAAACTTTTGTATCGACCCTACCGGAGCCTATCTGTTGACCGGCAATCAGGACAGCGATACTGTAGCCATTTTTCTCATTCAGCCAAATGGTTTATTAAAAATGTGCGGAACAAAATATGTAGAATCGCCGGTTTGCATTCAAATTTTCACTCCGGGTAATTGCCATCAGGAATTATAAATAGACACGGTTTGGATTCAAACAGGAAAGTAATATGATTTAGGAACAACCTCCTTCCTAAATCATATTTTTTATCTTGTCGGTTCCGCCATAACCCCATTTGAGTCAAAGGTATAGGACACGCCATCAATATCCATTGTAGTATCATGAATCATGACGCCATTGGTGTCCAGATAATACCAGGCACCATCCACCTCAACCCATCCTGTCTGCTTCACATACCCCTTCATGTAGTACCATCTGCCGTCCACATGCTTCCAACCGTCAGCAGGAATCACGGCACTGTAATCCGTAAATGCGAGCTCGATGGTCACATTGCCGTTAATGCCATCCACTGAACCGGTATCAGTACACTGCCAGATAGTGCGGTTTGGATAACTGTTCACAGTCCCGTATCTGGCATACCATATATCATAGGGAATCTGGCCGGTGTCCATATTTCTGGTCAGCCATTCATTGTTCCCATATACCACCGGATGATACCCGGCATCAGAAATGGTCTTACAGAATGCGTTTACATTGTCTGTTATCTGCTGCCGGGTCAGTCCGTTGTCCAGAAGATGCTGGGATTCCACATCATAGGCAATGGGATAGGATATGGGGAAATCCTTAATTACCTTCAAAACGAAATTGGCCTCGTCAATGGCGGTCTGTACGTCCAGAGCCTGGGTATAGAAAAACACCCCGGTGTCAATGCCGTTTGCAAATGCCTCTGTGACATTCCTGTCAAAATAAGGGTCTTTATCCTTATAATAACCCACCCGTATCATGGCAAATGACACGCCGTCCGATGCCACCCTGGACCAGTCTATACCGTTTTCATTGGCCCGGTTCTGGTACTTGGTCACGGTGATGCCCTTTTCCAGCGCCCCTGCTATGGGCGCTCCTGACGCATCCACATACTGCCCGTTCTCCAGTGACCAGGGCTGGGCCCCGTAAGCTGCTGCCGGCGCAAACAGCGACATGGCGCCTATAATGGCCGCCGCCGCGCATGCTGCCGCCCTCTTTCCCTTCGTTACCGGCTTTGCAGACTTTCCCGACGCTCCGGTCCTTCCCGGCCCTCCCGTCTTTCCTGGCGCTCCGGTCTTTCCCGCCCCTCCCGTCTTTCCCGGCCCTTCTGTCTTTCCCGGCCCTCCCGTCTTTTCCGACGCTCCAATCTCTCCCATCTTTCCGGCCTTTCCCAACATACTCATCGCATCCACCTCATACTCTCAGATTCCATATTAATCCATATGTTTTTTATTTTAGCACAAAGGCCTCTCCATCGTGTTGAGGTTTTCTTAATGTTTCCTTTCAACTTAAGAGTATATGATGACCTCCGGCCTAGAAGTTAAATTCATTTTCCCAGTCAAAGTCCCCGGATTCCTCCAGGCTCCGGGGCCAATGGCCGCACCAGTCCGGCACTTGGGGATGCTCTACCCGATCCAGACTGGGGGTGTACGGCTTTAAATCCAGCACAGGACTTCCCTGCCTGGCATCTGTATAAGCAATGTAGATAGCACCGGCCTCATGGTCTATATAGAGAATCTCCGCCACACTAAGGGCAATGGGGTTAGGCCTCTGGGGTGACCGGGTTGCAAATATGCCCATTGTATCCGGCCCCTGCTTATAGGGGCTTTCCGCCTCAAGTACGCTCCTGTTTTCCTCATCGTCGCAGCCGTCAAACCACCAGAGTATGTCTGCATGTCCAAAGCCCTCCAGGAACTTAAGGGCTGGGATGTATTCCGGCAGGAGCTTTACGTACATACCATTCTTGTCCATTTCCATTGTGCCAATCTGTCTTACTGTAAATTGTTTCATACTGAAACCTCCTTCACTTGATATAGGTTGAGTTTAAACCCTCTCACGGTGTCAGAGTCAATATGCGCCGGACCGGTGTTTGTACTTCTGTAAGAAATTTCTGAGAATCAGATTCATCCCAGGAGCCTATATGGCAAATCTGCCGGCTTGGCCCGGCTATTTCATACTGGCGGTGTTCTTCCATCCAGCAGGCAAAGGCATGATAGGATAATCCGATATTTTCATATGGACCATAGACCATAATACAAGCCATATCCTCCACAGGCTCTGTCTCCCTGTAGCAGAAACCGCCCTTGTCCGCTCCTTCTCTTTCCACCATAACCCCCACCTCTATATCTACTCCGTCCTCTGTGGTCCCCCCATTGTGATAAATAGCAAGATTGTTAATGCCCGGCCTCAGTTTTACCTGTTCTTCCCTCACAAAGGCATAGAGCTGTTCCCAAAGCCTACCTTCACAATAATAATCTGCCACAGTTTTTCTCAGGGACAAAATCTTACAGCCGGGAACAGATTTTATGGTCACGTTATAATGGGTTTCTATGGTACTTTCTTTAAAATCTCTCATGGCAATTTCTATCTTCCGTATGCGCTGCTGTTCCAGCCGGATTGAATCTAAAAGCTGTCTTTTCTTGTCCTCCAGATATTCTGTCACACTGCTGCTCTCCCAGCATTCCATCACAGCACCTATCTCCGTCACATTAAAGCCCATGTCCCTGAGCAGGCAGATTTTCTGCAGGACAGGTATCTGGTCTGTGGTATACATACGGTACCCGGTAAATTTGTCAATAACAGCAGGCGTTAAAAGCCCTGCATCATCATAGTAGCGAAGCATTCTTACCGATACCCTGGTTAGCTTTGAAAATGCTCCGATGCGGAACATAAAGCCACCTCCCTTCATCTGTTGTATCCAGTATATCGTCTCTTTCGGCATACTTCAATGCACCGCCTGAACCTACCGGTCCATAATCCTGCAGAATATCACCGCAACCACTGTGCTGATAAAGGTAGCCGCCAGGGCAGGCCCTACAATGGCTGTGGGGTTCACGCTTCCGTACTGGCTCCGGTATGCAATCATGTTCATGGGTATAAGCTGTAAGGAGGAGATGTTGATAATGAGAAATGTACACATTTCATTGCTGGCAGTCCCCTCCTGCCTGGCCGCACCGCCTTTCCTGCGCTCCTCCTCCACCTTTTTCAGCTCTTCCATGGCTTTTAAGCCGGCCGGCGTTGCGGCCCATCCCAGGCCCAGTATGTTGGCAATCATATTGACGCTTATCTGCTTCCTAGCCTCCCCATCCGGGTCCAGCCTTGGAAAAAGGAAGGTGAGTACCGGTCCCATTTTTCTTGCCAGCTGGTCCACCAGTCCGGAGCGGTGCCCGATTTCCAGCACCCCTGTCCACAGGGTCATAACACCCAGCATGGTGATGCACAGGGTCACAGCCTCCTTCGACGCCTGGATTGCCCCATCGGTCACCGCCGTCATCTGACCGTGAAGCGCCCCCCAGAGTATTCCTGTCAGTGTCATTCCTGCCCATAAATAATTCAGCATGTTTCTCCGCCTGTTTCATGGCATTCTTATTCCATTCTATTCCCGGTCCCGCTATATATTCCCATATCGGCACCCCTTACGAACTATTTCACCCAATCTTTCCCAAATATTTATAATTGCGCCTTCTCCGTAAGAATTATTACATGGGCTTGCGTAAAATTTACAGTTCATTACGTTTACATAACTTCTATTGACCCTGGAGCGGCTCCATAGTATATTCTCACCATGTCAGTGATGACAACGTGCGGCGCCGGCCAGAACACCGGCGAAACGGCAGCCGCATCCCCCTAAAAGACAATTAAGGTAATAATCCTGAAATCAATGGACTGAATGACAGACTGAAAGGAGACATGATTATGAAAAGACAGGCAAAATGGTTTCTGATTCCATGTGCAGCCATGGCCCTGACCATGGGAAGCGCACTGGTATCATTTGCAGCCACCGGATGGGCTGAGGAAAATGGCGAATGGGTCTATTATAACAACGATGGCAGCAAAGCCACCGATGTATTCAAGAAATCCGGCAACAACTGGTTCTATCTGGATTCCGACGGAAACATGGCTAAAAACCAGCTGATTGAGGACGATGACAATTATTTCTATGTCAACTCAGCAGGTGCAATGGTCACTAACCAGTGGCGCTCCATTGAAAATGAAGACGCAGGCTCAGACGAGCCGGATGAGTGGTGGTACTATTTCCAGTCCAACGGCAAGGCTGTAAAGAAATCCGGAAGCAGTGACAATGTGAAGTTCGTTACCCTTCCCACCTCCACCGGACAGGCAAAGTTTACCTTTGACGACGAAGGACGCATGCTCTACGGATGGATTGACGAGAGCGGCGAAATGCTGACGGATGACGATGCCTGGAAGAGCGGCATGTATTATTGCAGCGATAACAGAGACGGCCGCATGGCCACGGGATGGAAATATATCACAGCTGTAAATGACGAGGACGACGACAGGGAAGGGGATGGATACTGGTTTTATTTTTCCACCAACGGCAAAAAGACCGCGGACAACGACTCCAAGAAAATCAACGGCCGGAAATACCGATTTGATGAAAACGGCGCAGCCCACTTTGAATGGTATAACAATCCCGGCACCGCCTCCTCCTCTACCGTAAACAAATACTATAACACAGAGGAAGAATGCTGGATGTCCACCGGCTGGTTTAAGACCGTTCCCAGCGAGGATGTGGATCCGGAGGCCCACGACGATGATGAGGCCCACTGGTTCTACGCAGAGTCAAACGGCAGCCTGGTAACGGCCCAGATTAAAAAAATAAACGGACAGTACTACGGATTTGATGTAAACGGAAAAATGCTTCAGGGTCTCTACCGCATTGAATTTGAGGAGAATGGAAAGACCATCCGATCTGCTGAGGAGATTGAGGACGTGGACGAACTCCCGGATGAGGACGAGGACGGCGTATTCGTATACTATTTCGGTGATTCTCCTAAGGAAGGCGCCATGAAAACAGGCACCATGACCATGGAAATCGACGGCGACAAGTACTACTACAGCTTTGAGAAATCCGGCAGCAAAAGAGGGGCCGGAACAGACGGCATTGACGGTGATTCCATCTACGTGAAGGGAAGAAGGCTGGAAGCCGAGGAGGGCACCAAGTATCAGCCGGTTACCTATAAGGATGAAACCTATCTCATCAGTACTTCCGGTAAGCTGGTAAAGAACAAGAAGAATGTAAAGGATTCCGACGATGTATACTACAAGACAGACAGCAAGGGCAGAATCCTGGATTCAGGCACGGAAAAACTGGACTAACGGGAGAGTCAAGCCAGAACCGCGCAGGTAAGTCACCTGCAGAATTACCGGATGAATTATCAGGTGGGATTACATGAAAACATCCGTATAATGAAAATCAAACATCCGAATGGAGAAAATCCCCACTTGACATCCCCCGGGGTACATGAGGTATACTGGTAGTACAACATAACAGGGCGGCCCGGAATCCCTTGGATTCCCGGACCGCCCCTAACCGGTTTTATAACCTATTTACAGAAAGGACGTTTTATTATGAAGCAGCTGAAGAAGCTGGCTTGCCGCGCTGTACAGGAATTATCCATAACCTTTCCCCCAAAGACTGTGTTATCCATCATCCTTGGTACAGCCATTACCACCTTTGGCATCTACAATATCCACCAGCAGGCGGATATAACGGAGGGAGGTATTCTGGGATTGATTCTGCTCTTTCATTTCTGGTTCGGCATGTCATCTTCCATACTGTCACCTGTGCTGGACGCCTTAAGCTATGCCCTGGGCTTTCGTTTCCTGGGCAAGGAATTCCTTAAGACCTCCATCTTCGCAACCATATGTATGGCCGGATTCTTCCGGCTCTGGGAACTGTTTCCCCCGGTACTTCCAAGTCTGGCTGACTACCCCCTTCTGGCGGCTCTGGCAGGCGGATGCTTCATCGGTACCGGATGCGGCCTGGTGGTCCGCCAGGGAGCTTCCTGCGCCGGGGACGACGCCCTGGCCCTGGTCATCTCCAAGGTTACGGGCTGCCGCATATCCAGGGCATACCTGCTGACGGACGTATCCGTACTGGTACTGTCCCTGTCGTATATTCCCGCAGGACGTATCGTATATTCGCTTATAACAGTGACCGTATCCTCCTTTATGATTGACTTCATCCAGAACTTCGGCATTCCCAGAAAGGATGAGGACAACGGCAAGGAAACTGCGGCTGATAACGGGTAAGGATACACCGGCTGATAACGGATACGGGTAAGAACTCTTACCCGTATCATACCGGCGATGCAATCCTTTTAAAAGGCATATAGATTTCCAGACAATATGTAGTCCTGTCCTTTGCGAAAAAGGACGTCATATCATTGGCGTATACGCACTCCATGGGCTCCAGGCCATGTTTATGGGCCCATTGGACCATCCTGTGAATCATATCAAAATCCGGAAGGGTATATTCTGATTCAATAATAGTATAGATACATTCCGGCTCCTCCGTCATAGAGTACAGACTACGGTCAAATTCCTGGCCCAGCCCCTTCTCCAGTCCCTCATAGAGCAGGAGCTGGGTTCCTTTTTCCTCCAGGTCCTGTCCCGTGTATGTGAGTACATTATAAAAATAAGCCATATCCAGTCCCGGAATGGTAGAGGACAGCTTAAACCACGTTCTTAACCCCTCCTGCAGGTCGGAACAGTTGGCCATGACAAATGCTTTGGGGAATTTTCTTATGGAATACCTGCCCATACACGCCTCTATGCGGCTTATATCCTTTTCCACCAGCTTAAGCCTCATGATTGCCTGGCTGTGCCGCCTGAGGGCTTCCTCCTCCTCGGCCATGCGCTGCCTGACATGCTGTCTCATAGCGGATGTGGAGTTCTGTCCGCTCATAAGACCTCCTATCTCTTCCAGGCTGGTATTCATTTTTCTGTGATAAAGTATGTACATCAATCTGTAGATATCATCCTCTGAATAATATCTGTACCCATTTTCCTTCTTATCTGCACGGATGATTCCTTTTTTCTCATAAAAACGCAGGGCATCCCTGCTCAGACCGACCATCTGGGCAACGTCACCTATGAGATACCCCCCTGTTTTCTCCGCCAACGCTTTTTCCATCTTCACACCCTCTGTTTCATTCAGTTTTTTCATAGCTACATTTTAAGACCTACCCTTTTGAGGGTCAATGGGCAGGCGGAAAATGAAAGAGAACCGTAATAAAAATGACAGATGGAAGGTCATGGCACAGCCCTGGATATCCGATGGTGGATAATGTGGATAACTTGTGGATATCTTTGTTAATTATCTGGGGATAAGGGTTGTCCCATTGTACCGGATAACATAAATTCCTTGTAAAATAAGGAAAAAAGAGCCGGCATTAAGCCAGCTCTCCTGTTAATTCCTTCATAACGTTATCCACAGTATCAATTTTTTCCGCACGGTAAGCATTGCTTCCGCAGAACAAAAGGCCATGGTCCGTGTCGCCCTCCGCCGCATATACCAGTGCCATGGTAATGCAGTAGGGAATGGTCCTGATGTCACAGTGCTCCAGGCACTGGAAGCAGGACTTGATGGCCGGCCTGGTGCCGCCCTTTATCTGACTTAAGAAAGGATTTAAGATTGCCCTTCCCGGCATGCCCACAGGACTCTGGGTGATGACAATATCTTCCTTTCCCGCATTTATATAAGCCTGCTTATAGGCGTCAGAGGCATCGCACTCCTGGGTCGTCACAAACCTGGTGGCAACCTGGACGCCGTCAGCCCCCAGCTCAAGCTGGTGCATCACATCTTCATGGGTGTATATGCCGCCGGCAGTGACCACAGGTATATGCCTGCCATACTTGGCTCCATATTCCTCCACTACCTTTATGACAGCCTTTACCTCCCGGTCATAGGCCTCCCGGTCATAGGTGGCCGGCACATCGGAAGTGTCGACGCCATAGGCAGATAACTGGTCCAGTGAGAATCCCAGATGGCCTCCGGCCAGCGGTCCTTCCACCACAACCAGATCCGGGGCAATGTGGCATTTCCTGTCCCACATCTTGCAGATGACCATGGCTGATTTGGCAGATGATACAATGGGAGCCAGCTTGATCCTGCGGTCCGGCTTCTTCTCCATCTCGGCATAGGCAGCTTCCACGTATTCCGGCAGGGACACAGGAAGTCCGGCACCTGATATGATAATGTCAGCGCCTGCCTTCACAGCCTCCTTAACCCACATGTCATAGTGCTTGGTAGCCACCATGATATTGAAACCAATCGCGCCCTGGGGTGCGATTTCTCTGGCCAGTTTCATCTCCCTGCGGATGGACCTTAAGTTTGCTTCCACGAAATTGGTGGTGAAATCCGGCTCCCTGAAACCAATCTGGGCAGCTGAGATAATGCCCATGCCGCCGGCTTTTGCCACGGCACCGGCCAGCCTGTGCAGGCTGATGCCTACCCCCATTCCTCCCTGGATGATTGGTTTTTCAACTACTAAATCCCCGATTACCAATGGTTTTAACTCACTCATTACATTCTCCTAAATCTCTGGTACCTGTGCTCCCTAAGCTCCTCATCGCTCATGGCGAGATACGTTTTAAAGAACTCTGCCATGGCGCTGTCCATATATTCAGCGAGACGGTAGAGATTGTCCGTGCATGCTGGTTCTTCCTCAGGCACGATGCGTTCAATCAGCTCAAGCTGTAAAAGGTCCTTAGCCGTCACCTTCATGACTTTGGCGGCATCCGGCGCCTTCTTGCTGTCTTTATACAGAATGGAGGCAAATCCCTCCGGTGAAAGGATGGAGTAAATGGCATTTTCCAGCATCCACACCTCGTCGGCCACAGCCATGGCCAATGCTCCGCCGCTCCCTCCCTCTCCGATTACAATGGAGAGCACAGGCACCTTGAGGTCTGATATCTCGAACAGGTTTCTGGCAATGGCCTCGCCCTGTCCTCTTTCCTCTGCCTCCAGACCGCAAAAGGCTCCCGGCGTATCCACAAAGCAGACAACCGCACGGTTGAAGGTCTCTGCCTGCTTCATCAGGCGCAGCGCCTTGCGGTAGCCGTCAGGGGACGGCATTCCAAAGTTGCGGATAATGTTGTCCTTGGTGTTCTTGCCCTTCTGCTGTCCGATGACCGTCACGGGCATACCGTGGAACATGGCAACACCGCCCACAATGGCTCCATCATCCTTAAAATACCGGTCCCCGTGGAATTCAATGAATTCATCAAACAGGGCGTTGATATAATCCGTTGCAACGGGACGGTCGGACTTCCTGGAGAGAAGAACGGTATCCCAGGCAGTTTTTCCACTATCCGCCTGCAATTGGGATGGTTTATCCACAAATGTCCTGGCTGTCTCCACCGGACTCTTTAACTCTATGTTCATCTTGTGGCTGCGGTGCATATACAGAATCTGGCCAATGACCCTTTTCTGGTCCTTCCGCTCCACAATCTTATCCACAAATCCATGCTCCAGCAGAAATTCAGAACGCTGGAACCCTTCCGGCAGCTTCTGCCCAATGGTCTGCTCAATGACCCTGGGACCCGCAAAACCAATCAGCGCATGAGGCTCTGCCAGGATAATGTCGCCCAGCATGGCAAAGCTGGCCGTGACGCCTCCTGTGGTAGGGTCGGTAAGTACGCTGATAAACAGCTGGCCGGCCTCATGATGGCGCTTTAAGGCAGCCGAGGTCTTGGCCATCTGCATCAGGGATACAATACCCTCCTGCATCCTGGCTCCGCCTGAGCAGGCAAAGAGGATAACCGGCAGTTTTTCCCTGGTGGCCCGCTCTACTGCGTCGGTGATTTTCTCACCCACTACATGGCCCATGCTGCTCATAATGAAACGGGCATCGCAGACGCCAACTACCGCAGGATTTCCGTCAACTTTGCATTTGCCGGTGACAATGGCCTCGTTGAGGCGGCTCTTTTCCCTGGCAGCTATGACCTTTTTCTCATATCCCGGAAAATTCAGAGGGTTGGAGAAAGGCATTTCCTTGTTCCACTCCTCAAAGGTTCCCTCATCAGCCAGCATCTCGATACGGCGGTATGCATGAACACGGAAATAGCCGTTGCACTTGGGACATACGTAGTAATTGTTCTTTACGTCTTCCACATAGATTGGCTGCCCGCACTTATTACATTTGCGCCATAATCCTTCCGGGATCACCGGCTCCTGGTCGGAACCGGCCTGGGGCTTATATTTCGTATCTATTTTCGTATACGTTTTTTTGAACATGTTCCGCAACATAGCAATTTCCTTTCTGCATCGCGCACTTGTACCGCGCATTTGCACTGCGCACGCCAGCTCCTGTCCTCCAGGCGCTAATGTGCGAAAGCACTTCGCCATACTTAGCAGGGTCTTTAACAATTTAGTATGGTCGATGTTTCCTTCCCGTCAGCGGCACAAAATCACCGCACATAGTCCGGGAAATGCTTCTCAATAAAGCTGGTGTCTGTATCTCCCTGCTGGAATGCGTCATTTTCCAGGATTTCATACTGGAAGTTGATATTTGTCTCTATTCCCTCTATGATTACCTCGCCCAGGGCGCTGCGCATCTTGGATATGGCCGCCTCCCGGTCCTTGTCATATACTATCAGCTTCATCAGCATGGAGTCATAGTTTGCAGGCACCTTATAATCATTGTAAATATGGGTGTCCACGCGGACTCCGTTGCCTCCGGGAATGTGAACATTGGTGATGCGTCCCGGACATGGCATGAAGTTCTTAGAGGGATTCTCGGCATTGATACGGCACTCAATGGCATGGCCTTCAATCCTCACATCCTCCTGGCTGACGCTTAAGGTTTCCCCTGCAGCCACCCGGATTTGCTCCTTAATCAGGTCCATTCCCGTAACCATCTCAGTAACAGGATGCTCCACCTGAATCCTGGTATTCATCTCCATGAAATAAAAGTTCTTATCCTTATCCAGAAGGAATTCTATGGTTCCCGCATTCTCATATCCCACTGCCTTGGCTGCCTTTACGGCGGTATCGCCCATGGCTTTTCGCAGGCCGGGTGAAATCACATCACAGGGAGCTTCCTCCAGCACCTTCTGGTGGCGTCTCTGGATGGAGCAGTCACGCTCTCCCAGATGGACCACATTGCCGTGCTTGTCAGCCATGATTTGGAACTCCACATGCCTTGGCTTTTCAATGTATTTCTCAATATACATGGTGTCGTCGGAAAATCCCTTCACCGACTCCATCTGGGCCGCGTTGAAGAGCTCGGTAAAGTCCTCCGGGCTTCTGGAAATCCTCATGCCCTTGCCGCCGCCGCCGGATGACGCCTTAATCATCACCGGGAAGCCGATTTCTTTTGCCATGGCCAGACCGTCCTCAGCCGCGTGGACCGGTTCCTTACTGCCAGGCACCACAGGCACCCCTGCTTCCATCATGGTTTTTCGGGCTTCGGATTTATTGCCCATCTTATTGATAATTTCCGCGCTGGGCCCGATAAACGCAATATTGCACTCGGCGCACAGCTTGGCAAACCTGGCATTCTCAGACAGGAAGCCGAATCCCGGATGGATGGCGTCCGCCTTCATGGCCACTGTGGCTGCCAGAATCCTCTCAATATTCAGATAACTGTCCGTGGAGGCTGCGGGCCCGATACAGATAGCCTCGTCGGCCAGCATGGTGTGAAGACTGTCCCTGTCAGCCTCGGAATATACGGCCACGGTCTGAATTCCCATCTCACGGCAGGCCCGGATAACGCGGACCGCAATCTCACCTCTATTGGCAATCAAAATCTTGTTAAACATCGGCATTCTCCCTCGATTCCCTAACCTACCATGAATGTTAGCTCTGCGCTCACCGCCAGCTTTCCGTCAACCGTCGCAGTGGCCTTTCCCACGCCAACCGGTCCCTTCTGCTTGATGATTTCGCACTCCAGCTTTACTCTGTCGCCCGGCACTACCTTGCGTTTGAACTTAGCCTTTTCGATGCCTCCAAAGTAAGCCACCTTTCCCTTGAACCCTTCCTGGGACAGAATAGCCACTGCCCCTGTCTGGGCCAGGGCCTCAATCAGCAGCACGCCCGGCATAACCGGCTCCTGCGGAAAGTGTCCCTTAAAAAATGACTCATCATAGGTCACGCATTTATATCCCACGGCGCGCACGCCTGGTTCCAGCTCCTCAATACAATCCACCAGCAGGAAAGGATGCCTGTGCGGTATGATCTCCTGGATTTCTTTAACTCCCATCAACATATCCTTAAATCCCTCCGTCTTTTGGTATTATTTGATGCGGAACAATGGCTGGCCGTATTCCACCACTTCCTCGTTGTTCACAAGGACAGCTTCCACGATACCGTCGTATTCACTCTCAATCTCATTCATCAGCTTCATGGCCTCGATAATTCCCAGTACCTGGCCCTTTTTCACGGTATCTCCTGCCTGTACAAAAGGAGCAGCGTCCGGTGAAGAAGCATTGTAGAAGGTTCCCACCAAGGGGGAAGTAACTACCTTGTCTGAACCAATATCAGCGCGGCCAGCCGTGTCCTGGGCTGCCTGAGGCATCATCACACCCTGAGTCATCATGGCCGGGGACATCATGGATGGAGCTGCCAGGCCGTTCTGCACAGCTGCCATCTGCATGGACGGCGCGTCTGGGGACGGAGCGCTTACCGTTACAATCTGAGGCATCTCTTTTTCGCGCTTCAGTGAAAGCTTAAGCTCTCCTTCCTTTAACTCCAGGCTGGTCAGCCCGTTGTCTGAAACTGCCTGCATTAATTTTATGATTTCATCTACGTTCATAGCTCATGGCCTCCTATTATTCGCTGAACTTTTTCACAATCAGGCTGGCATTATGTCCGCCAAATCCAAGGGAATTGCTGATGGCCACATCCACGTTCATGGAAACGCCGTCGCCCATGGTGTAATCCAGATCGCAGCCCTCTCCCGGCTTCTCAAGTCCTACTGTGGCATGGACAAATCCATCCTGGATGGACTTCACACAGGTGATAAACTCCACGCCGCCTGCTGCTCCCAGAAGATGGCCAATCATGGATTTGGTGGAGTTAATCTTCACTTTTTCCGCATGGTCTCCCAAAGCCAGTCTGATGGCCTTTGTCTCAAACAAATCATTGTGATGGGTGCTGGTGCCGTGGGCATTGACATAGTCAATATCCTCCGCAGCCATGCCTGCATCCTTCATGGCGTTCTCCATGGCACGGGCTGCGCCGCTTCCGTCCTCTGCAGGGGAAGTGATGTGGAAGGCGTCACAGGTGGCGCCGTATCCAACTACCTCTGCCAGGATATTGGCTCCTCTGGCCTTTGCATGTTCCAGGGACTCCAGCACTACCACGCCGGCTCCCTCGCCCATAACAAAACCATTTCTGTCCTCGTCAAAGGGGATGGATGCCCTGGAAGCGTCCTCTGTGGTGTTCAGGGCTGTAAGGGAGGTAAATCCCGCAATGCCGATAGGGGTAATGCTGGCCTCTGCTCCGCCGGCCACCATCACGTCCGCCTCGCCGTACTGAATGGAACGGAACGCCTCACCGATGGAATGGGTTCCGGTTGCGCATGCAGTTACCACGTTGAAGCATTTTCCCTTAAGCCCGAACTGGATGGCAACATTGCCTGCGGCCATGTTGCTTATCATGAGGGGCACCAGAAGGGGGTTCACACGGCTGGGTCCCTTCTCGTTAAGCTTCTTTACATCCTTTTCCATGGCCTGGAGAGAGCCGATGCCGGATCCCACGCACACGCCTACTCGGTAGGGATCCTCCTTCTCCATATCAATGCCGGACTGCTCCAGGGCTTCCTTGGATGCAGCCACCGCAAACTGAGAAAATGCCTCCATACGGCGGGCTGCCTTGGCATCCATGTACTGTTTTGGATCAAATCCCTTTACCTCTGCGGCCAGCTTGCACTTATAATCGGTTGTATCAAAATAAGTAATGGGGCCGATTCCAACTGTCTTATCCTTAAGTCCCTGCCAGAAGCTCTCCACATCATTTCCAATGGGAGTAATGGCACCCATACCGGTTACTACTACTCTTGTTTTCATACTATCTCACTCCTGTTCTTTTCAGCCCGGAAAATATTCCAGGTCATCCTACATGGCCATTCCGCCGTCTACGCTTAAGACCTGGCCTGTGATATATCCTGCCTTATCAGAAGCCAGGAAAGCAACTGTCTCTGCAATGTCCTGGGTACTTCCGAAATGTTTCATTGGAATCTGCTCCGTGGCAGCTGCCTTTACGCTGTCGCTGAGAACATCGGTCATCTCCGTTGCAATGAAACCAGGAGCCACTGCATTTACCGTGATTCCCCTGCTGGCCAGCTCCCTAGCAGCTGATTTGGTGATGCCGATGACACCGGCCTTGGCCGCACAGTAATTGGCCTGGCCTGCATTGCCCAGAACCCCTGATACGGAGGAGATGTTGATGATTCTTCCTGCCTTCTGCTTTAACATCTGGCGGGAAATATGCTTGATGCAGTTAAATACGCCCTTCAGGTTCGTGCTTATGACAGCGTCAAAATCTTCCTCTGACATCTTCATAAGCAGGTTGTCCCTGGTGATTCCCGCATTGTTCACCAGGATATCCAGACGGCCATACCTGGAAACCACGTCCGCCATCATCCTGCCGCAGCTCTCAAAATCGGAAACATTGCACTGAACTGCCTCTGCCTTGCCTCCTGCTGCTTCGATTTCCTTCACTACTTCCTCTGCCTTTGCCGCAGAGCCATTATAATTCACGATTACGGATGCGCCTTCCCGGCCCAGTGTAAGGGCAATCTGACGGCCGATTCCGCGGCTTGCGCCTGTTACCAGTGCAATCTTTCCTTCCAGCATATGGTCTCTCCTCCTGCTTATGACTTAAGTGCTTCCGCTACTTTACTGATATCTTCTAATTTTTCCACATTGAGGGTTTTCACGTCCCTGCTTATTTTCCTCATGAAGCCGGCCAGGGTCTTACCTGGTCCAATCTCGATGAAGGTGTCCACGCCGTCCGCAATCATGGCTTCCACGCTCTGCTGCCATCTGACCGAGGATGAAACCTGCCTCGTAAGCAGCTCCTTTACCTCTGCGGCGCTCTTAACATACTGTGCTGTCACATTGGCCACATAAGGAATCTGCGGCTCATGAAGCTCCACCTGGGAAAGGACCTCTCCCAGCCTCTCGCCTGCATCTGCCAGCATACCGGAATGGAAGGGTCCGCTGACATTTAACATCACTGCCCTCTTTGCTCCGGCTGCCTTTAACTTCTCACAGGCGTCTTCCACAGCAGCCTTCTCACCGGAAATTACAATCTGTCCCGGACAGTTATAATTGGCAATCCACACGCCTTCCATGGCTCCTGTCACTTCTTCAATGGCAGAAGCGTCCAGGGCCAGGATAGCTGCCATGGCGCCCTCGCCCACAGGTACGGCCTCCTGCATAAGTATTCCCCTCTGGCGGACGGTACGGATGGCATCCTCATCACTCATGACTCCGGCAGCTGCCAGGGCGCAGTACTCTCCAAGGCTGAGTCCCGCGGCCACATCCGGCTTAATTCCATTTTCTTCCAGAACACGCATCATGGCGATGCTGGCGGTTACCATGGCTGCCTGGGTGTATTCCGTGATATCCAGTCTGTCATTTTCCTCAAAGCACAGCTGGGGCATGGAAAATCCCATTAACTCTGTTGCCTTGTCAAAGATTCTTTTTCCGGTCTCAGTCTGCTCATAGAAATCCTGGCCCATTCCGCAGGCCTGGGCTCCCTGTCCAGGGAAAATAAATGCAATCTTGCTCATACCTGTAATCTCCTTATCCTAAATCCTGTCCCAATCAACTGGTTCCTGCCGGCAAAATACGCCGTGAGGTATTAGTTCCAGCCCATCAGCTTTCCCGCCTGTGTCATGATTTCCTCAATCATCTCCTTACAGGTCTGCTCCTTGGATATCATGCCTGCAATCTGTCCGGCCATAACGGTTCCGCCGTTTACATCGCCTTCCATAACCGCTTTGCGCAGGGTTCCCAGAGTCAGGTACTCCAGCTCCTCAAAGGACTTGCCCTCCTGCTCCAATTTGATGTATTCCCTGGTCATCTGGTTCCTGAGTCCTCTTACAGGATGGCCGTGGCTGCGTCCTGTGACCGTGGAATCAATATCCTTGGCCTTGATAATGCGCTGCTTATAATTCTCATGTACAATGGATTCTTTGGCAACCACGAACCTGGTTCCCATCTGAACTGCCTCAGCACCCAGCATAAAGGCCGCGGCTATTCCTCTTCCGTCTCCGATACCGCCTGCCGCGATAACAGGAATGGAAACAGCGTCCGCTACCTGGGGAACCAGCGTCATGGTGGTCTGCTCTCCTATATGGCCGCCGGACTCCATGCCCTCAGCCACCACTGCGTCCGCCCCGTACTTCTCCATACGGCGGGCCAGGGCCACGCTTGCTACCACAGGAATCACCTTAATGCCTGCTGCCTTCCACATTTCCATATATTTTTCGGGGTTTCCGGCACCGGTGGTAACCACCTTGATGCCTTCCTCCACAACCACCTTTGCCACATCCTCCGCATGGGGGCTCAGCAGCATGACATTGACGCCAAAAGGCTTATCTGTCAGCTCTCTGGCCTTGCGGATCTCGTCGCGCACCACTTCCCCCGGTGCATTGGCACCGCCAATCAGTCCGAAACCGCCTGCTTCGGATACGGCTGCTGCCAGGTTGTGTTCTGCTACCCAGGCCATGCCGCCCTGAATAATAGGATATTCAATTCCTAACATTTCTGTAATTCTTGTTTTCATTGTTCTACCTCCAGTTCTACATTTCCTGGGCTTTCCCCTATTAAAGTAACAGCGTGCTTCAATTCATCCACACGCCGTTGTCAAACCCTATCTGCTATTTATGCCTCTACGCCTTTGGCTTTTAAGTAGTTCATAACCTCTCCGACCGTGGTTAACTGCTCTAAATCCTCAGCAGGAATCTCTACAGAATACTCATCCTCCAGAGCCATAACCAGCTCAAACAGGTCTAAGGAGTCAGCGCCTAAATCTTCTTTGAAGGAGGAAGCCTCTGTAACGGTATCTGCCTCTACGCTTAACTGCTCTGCAATAATTTCTTTCATCTTCTCTAACATGGTTGTTGTTCTCCTTTTACATTTTCTTGATTTATATTATAATTTTATTTTTACCACTCTAACAGGGCCGCACCCCAGGTAAGGCCTGCGCCGAATCCGGACAGCACCACTTTGTCTCCTGCTGACAGCATTCCCTTACGGTTCATCTCATCTAAAAGGAGGGGAACTGATGCCCCTGATGTATTGCCGTAGTGTTCCATATTCACCGGGAAACGGTCCACATTTACCTTCAGGCGTTTTGCTATGGATTCAATGATCCGGTAATTGGCCTGATGCATTGCGAAATACCTGACATCCTCTGCCTTTACGCCTGTATCGTCCAGTACTTCCATTATGCACTGCGGTACTTTTTTTACTGCAAATTTAAATACTTCCTGGCCGTCCATGGTCATATATCCCAGCTCCGGCTTCTTGCCCATGAGGAAATTTCCATTGGTCCTGGAACCGCAGGTCAGCACTCCGCCTTTTGTTCCGTCTGAGTGCATGTTCATTCCCAGAATACCGGTTTCATCGGCTTTTACCACCACTGCGCCTGCGCCGTCTCCAAATAACACACAGGTTCCCCGGTCCGTCCAGTCAATCAGCTTGCTGAGCACGTCTGCGCCAATCACAAGAGCTGTCTTATAGATGCCGCTGCTTATAAATGCATGGGCTGTATTCAGCGCATAGACAAATCCAGTGCAGGCCACGCTCAGGTCAAAACAGGCTGCGTTTACCGCGCCTATGCGGCCCTGTACCTCGCATGCGCCATTGGGAAAACAGTAATCCGGCGATGAGGTGGCCAGCAGTATAAGGTCTATTTCCTCAGGCTTTACGCCTGCATTCTCCAGCGCTTTGATTGAGGCTTCAGCCGCCATATAGGAGGTGCTTTCGCTGGTGGCAATCCTTCTCGCCCCTATCCCCGTCCGGCTGCGGATCCACTCGTCGTTGGTCTCCACAATCTTTGCAAGGTCGTCATTGGTCACAATCTGCTCCGGTACATATGAACCGGTTCCTACGATTCTTGTTGTCATTCTTCTTACCCATCCCGAATCCATCAGCAATCAGCGGACTCATGCCTTCCTTCTTTTGCTTGCTCAGAGGAAATACTTTGAACATCAAAGTAATACTACAGGAAACGTAAGTATTTGTCAAGAAATATTTTTTGTCGCTTTTTGTTAACTTTACTGTTCTCTTACATTTCTTACCAATTCTGACATTTACATATATTGACTTTGCTCCCTGAATTTGGTAAGTTAAACTTGTACAAATGGGGCGAATACATTTCACAAGGGGGTATTAACCATGAAAACTACAGGTGTTATCCGTAAATTGGATGAACTCGGCAGAATCACCCTTCCCATCGAATTAAGAAGAAGCCTTGATTTGGATGTGAAAGATGGTCTTGAAATCACGGTTCAGGATGACTGTATCATCCTGAAGAAGGCAGAATGTGCTGACATCTTCACCGGAAGCACTGACGATTTGCTGGAATATGAAGGCAAAAAAGTATCGCGTCAGTCCGTTGTCGCACTGGCTAAATTAGCCGGCCTTAATGTCACCGAGTAATCAAAGCACGTACATAGAGAGAACCTGCGGCTCCTTCTCAACATCAGAAGGCATATACGCCGCAGGTTCTCTCTATCTCTTTGCGTATCGTTCCAAATCATTCTCATCCCATATTGTCTGCGTCCCCATCACAGAAGCTGCTGGTACACATCCCGCTTTGTGATTCCCCGGTCCCTGGCCACTGCCTTCATGGCTTCCTTCCTATCCATACCCTGGTCCGTATAGAAGGCCAGATGTTCCTGAATTTCCATCTCTTCCCAGCGGCTTATCTGCTCCTTTCGCAGCTCCTCCAGAGGCTTTCCTTCTATTACTATGACACACTCTCCTTTAGGCTCCTCCTCATGGTAGTATTCCAGGGCATCCCGGAACGTGGTCCTGTAGGCTGTCTCATATTTTTTCGTAAGCTCCCTGCATATGGTTATGTTCCTGTCCCCAAGGACCTTATATAAATCTTCGAGTGTTCTCACCAGATGGTGGGGCGCCTCATATACGATAATGGTCCTGGTCTCCTGCCTCAGCTCCTCCAGGATTCTGGCCCGCTCCTTCTTATCCCCCTTCTCAGAGGGCAGAAACGCCTCAAAGCAGAATCTCCTGGTGGATAGCCCTGACATGGTAAGGGCCGTGATACATGCTGCCGGACCAGGAAGAGAGGTGACCTGGATTCCCGCCTCATAGCACTGCCTTACCAGTTCTTCTCCCGGATCCGATATGCCGGGGGTGCCCGCGTCCGTAATCAGGGCTATGTCCACCCCTTCTTCCAGCTGGCCCACCAGGTATCTGGCCTTGTCCACCTTGTTATACTCATGGTAGCTGGTCATGGGAGTCTTTATATCAAAATGATTCAGAAGCTTGATGCTGTGGCGCGTATCCTCTGCCGCAATCAAATCCACTTCCTTTAATGTCCTGAGTACCCTGAAGGTAATATCCTCCAGATTGCCGATTGGCGTTGCGCAGAGATATAGTGTTCCTGCCATGGCCCTCTCCCTTCTGTTCTTTGGATGCTTAAGCGTCTGTTCTTTGGACGCTGCCATCATCCGTCAATATCCGTAGGTGGTCCGTATCTCCGGGGAATACTCCCCATTCTGGTCAAAGACAATGACCGGAGCTTCCATCTTAAGGAGAGGACCGCCTCCCCTCACGGCCTCTATGAGCACCATATTGGCCTCCCGGTCCGCATAAGGATGGACCATCTTCATGCGCTTGGGCTCCAGGCCATGGCGCTTCATGACAGTGATAATTTCAATCAGCCGTCTGGGCCTGTGGACCATGAAAAAACGGCCTCCCGGCTTCAGGACCCGGGTTCCCTCCCTCACCACATCCTCCAGCGTGCATTTAACCTCATGGCGTGCAATGGCTTTGGCATCCCCCGGATTCTTAAGCCCATGGGATTCATTCATATAGGGGGGATTCGTGGTTACCACATCAAAAGAAGCCAGTGCAAACAACTTGCTGGCCTCCACTATATCGCCGGTGACAATGTCCACCTTGCCTTCCAGATGATTATATGCCACGCTCCGTCTGGCCATGTCCGCGGACTCTTCCTGTATCTCCAGGCCGGTAAAGTGGCTTCCCTCTGTCTTGGCGGTAAGAAGAATAGGAATGATGCCTGTGCCTGTTCCCAGGTCCAGCACCTTTTCCCCCTTTTTCACAACGGCAAAGCCGGACAGAAGGACGGCATCCATGCCGAAGCAGAATGCGCCCTTCCTCTGGATGATTCCATAATGGTTGCGCTGCAAATCATCGATCCGCTCGTCGTCCCGCAGCATAATGGTTCCTTCCTGACGCCAAGTGTGTTTCACCGTAACTGTATCAGTTGTCATCCAGCTTCGACTTTCCTTCCTTCTTTTCAAGGGCTTCCAGCTGCTTAAGCTCTGCGTCCGGCGTGTCGCCTCCATGCTTTTCTCCGCCGCCCTTGCCCTTCTTTTTCCTGGGCTTGAACTTAAGCTGGTCCACCTTGTATTCCCTGATTTCTTTTTCGTCCCGCTCCACGGTCACTATGACCTTAACCTGCTGGCGCAGCACGTTGACGCTGTGCACCTCGCCCTTTAACCCGTCGCTTGTGGTCACATAGTCTCCGGGATTGGGCAGCTTGCTGTTTAATACCTCATATGTCTCCTCTTCATTCTTAAGGCAGCACATAAGGCGTCCGCACACGCCTGATATCTTGGTGGGATTTAAGGACAGGTTCTGTTCCTTTGCCATCTTGATGGAAACAGGAATGAATTCAGACAGATAGGAATGGCAGCACAGCGCCCTTCCGCAGATGCCGATGCCTCCCATAATTTTAGTCTCGTCCCTGACGCCTACCTGGCGCAGCTCAATCCTGGTCTTAAACACGCTGGCCAGATCCTTCACCAGCTCCCTGAAATCAATTCTGCCGTCGGCGGTAAAGTAAAACAGGACCTTATTATTATCAAATGTGTATTCGGCGTCAATGAGCTTCATATCCAGATGATGCTTTTTGATTTTTTCCTGGCAGATTTTAAAGGCATCCCTCTCCTTCTGCTTGTTCCTGGCCTCTGCCGTCTCATCCTCATCCGTGGCCATACGGATCACTGATTTTAAGGGCGGAACCACCTTGGATTCATCCACCTCCCGGTTGCCCAGAACCACATACCCGTACTCAATCCCCCTGGCCGTCTCCACGATAACATGGTCGCCTGTCTTAATCTGGCGGCCTGCGGGGTCGAAATAATATATCTTTCCTGCGGTGCGGAAGCGCACCCCGATTACTGTAATCATTCTGTGTTCTCCTTCTCTTGCAGCCCTGACACGTCCTAATTCTCCTTCATGGTAAGAAGCATCAGCTCCATGACCAGTTCGGTGTTCACGTTGGCGTCCAGCCTGATTCTGGCCTTGTCAATGGCTTCCAGAATTTTCTCCAGACCGTCATAGCCGCTTGTGGTGCTGACACTCTTAACAGCGGAGAATTCATCCCTAAATATCAGCAGGTTAATATCCTTTGTGGTTTTATACATCAGGATATCCCTGTACCACATCTGCATAAAGTCCAGGCATTCCCTGATATCCAGATTCTCCTCCTTAACCTTGCGGATGTAGTCTAAAAGCTCGGATATATCCGTATCCTTGATATGCTTCAGCAGATGAAGCATCTCCCGGTACATCACCCCAAACTCCTCCGACTGGGCCAGGTGGATGGCCTTGCCCAGATTGCCTCTGGCAAAAGCCGCGTATATATCAGCCTCGCTCTCATTTTCTCCCAGAGACTGAATCAGATATTCCTTTACCACGCTGTCCTTTAAAGGCTTCAGCTTAAGCTGTACACACCTTGACAGGATGGTGGGCAGAAACGCGTCCTGATTCGTGGTCAAAAGCAGGATAACCGCATAGGCCGGGGGCTCTTCAATGGTCTTAAGAAGGGCGTTCTGGGCCTGTACGGTCATCTTCTCCGCCTCATCCACTATATATATCTTATAATAACTGCTGTAGGGACGTACCTGGATGGTATCGTTAATCTGCTCCCTTATATCGTCCACGCCGATGCTGGCGGGCTTTTCATGTGTCACGTAAATAAGATCCGGGTGATTTCCGGAAAGTACCTGTTTGCAGGCATGGCACTGCATACAGGGCTCCTCCATCCCCTTTTCGCAAAGCAGGCTGAGGGCAAATGCATTGGCCAGGGATTTCCTTCCCATTCCAGCCTCGCCGCTCAGTATATAAGCATGGGAAACCTTCCCTGTCTGCACTGCGTTGCGGAAATGTTCCTTTATCTGTTCATGTCCTAATATATCGTTAAATCCCAACATAGTGATTGGTTCCCCCTTGCGCTGCCGGCCTGGTTTCCAAAACCCCGGAAATGCCCTAAACCGGTATATCCGGACCTCCATCCCGGCAGGGACAGACATCCTCAATAAGTATAGCATAAGAATTTTTCAATGTATAGTACTACATTTTTCCCTGTTTTTCCTATTTATAACCTCTGTGAACCCCCGCCGCTATCTGCACCTGTCCTGATACTCGGACGGCGACACCCCCAGTATCTTCTTAAACTGCGCGCTGAAATACGCTGTGTCTGAATAGCCCACCTGGTCCGCCACCTCGTATACCTTTACCCGGCAGTCCTTTAGCAGGTTCATGGCCATCTGCATCCGGTAATAGGCCAGATAGTTGGTAAAGGTGTAGTCGGTTTCCTTCTTAAAGACCCGGCTCAGGTAGCCTTCACTGATTTCCAGAAAAGAGGCCACGGTGCTGATGGTGATATCCTCCCGGTAATGCTCCCTGATATACCGGGTGGCTGCCTCCACATACTTATTCTTGGATTTTTTATCGGAATGAAAGCGCAGGACCGGAGCCGCGTCTGTCTCCTCCTCCTTTGCCGGATGTTCTTCCATCTGCTCTCTGATGTGCCTCACCGCCTGTTCCAAATCGCCGTCCCTCAAAGGCTTTAACAGATAGTCGCTGACTCCCAGCCTGAGAGCGCTCTGGGCGTATTTAAAATCGCTGTAGGCCGTCAAAATAATGAATTTGGCCCGGCAGCCCTGTTCCCGCAGTTTTGTTATCATCTCCACGCCGTCCATTCTGGGCATCTTCACATCCGTCACAATTATATCCGGGGACAGGCGGACCGCCAGTTCTGCCCCCTCCTCCCCATTGGCAGCCTCCCCTGCAATCACACAGTCCAGTGCCGCCCAGTCAATGGTCAGGATAATCCCGCGCCTGACCATTGTCTCGTCTTCCACCACAATGACTTTATACATCCGGTACCTCCTTCTGAACCGGCAACCTGAGGGTGATGGTGGTTCCATCCTCCGTGACAGCCGCCTTCACACCGTACTCCTGTCCGTAATATATTTTCAATATGTTGATAACATTGTACAATCCCAGATGGCCGTCCCTCTTTGCCGGAGCTTCGCTGTTAATCCAGTCCTCCATCTCCCGGCTCATGCCGCATCCGTTGTCTGTCACCGATATGTTAAGTATCCCCTCTTTCTGGAACGCGTAAATACAGATGTAGCCGTGTCCGCAGCCGTCCAGTCCATGGATGATGGCGTTTTCAACCAGGGGCTGCAGGATCATCTTGGGCACCATGCAGTCCTCCAGCTGGTCCGGTATCTCTGTCTCATACAGGAACCGCCCTGTAAAACGTATTTTCTGTATCTCCACATAGCTCTCGATGGTCTCAAGCTCCTCTCTGAGTGTGATAAAGGGCCGGCTGGATATGCTTTTTCTCAGAATGACAGCCAGGTTTTCCGCCAGCACTGCAATCTCCGGAACCTGGTTGATTCTGGCGTTCCACTTAATGGAATCCAGGGTATTATAGAGAAAATGAGGGTTCAGCTGGGTCTGGTACAGCTTAAGCGTGGTCTTATTTAAATCCTTCTGCTTCTGCACCGTATCATCCAGGTACTTCTGCAGGTCCCCGGTCATCTGGTTAAAGCTCTCTGTCAGCCTGCCCAGTTCATCCTGCCGGTTGGTGCGGATGCGGATGGACAAATCCCCTTTTTTCACCTTTGCCATGGCCTTGTCCAACAAGCTCACCGGCTGGCCGATGCTCCGGGACAACGCGCCTGATATGAAAAGGCAGAGCACCAGTCCCAGGCCGGACAGCGCAAGGCTCACCGTACCCATGGTGCGCACGGCCGGGGCGCTGATGGGAGCGGAGCAGCGGAGCAGGATGTAAAAGCCCTGGGAAGGTTCCCTGGTCCACAGATATCTGGTATATACCCCCTCTTTTTCCGTCCCGCCCTGGCCCGATATGGTATGCCCGATTATATCACTGATTTCACGTTCCCCGTATTCCGGCCTGGAACAGTAGAGGGGCTTCTGGTGGGAATCCAGTACCAGCAGTGTATCACCGGACGAATAAAAACCGTTCAGCAGGTTGTCAAAATTTTCCCTGGTAAAGTCCAGCACCACATACCCGGTCCTGGCCCCGTGGATGCTCTCCAGTGAAAATGCACCCTGCATCAGCACGTCGCTGCCGGAGGACGGCAGGTAAGGATCTGTCCTGTAATAGGTGATTCCCTGCTCCCCCGACGCCTTGTTGAGCAGTCCCCAGTTCACAGGCAGACGGCTGCTCTTGGGCGCCGTATCCGTGGTAAAACGCAGTTTCCCGCCCGCATCATAGATACTGAACTGCGCATGGCTGTATATCTCCTGAACCGCCTGGTACATGGACAAATACAAATCCTTCTGGAACTCTATGGTCTTATTGTCAATCATGACCCATGCCGCAGAACCGTCCTCTGTCAGCGTTTCACAAGCTTTCTGGCAATTTTCCAACAGCTGGGTAAACCGTTCCCTGACTTCTTCCAGCTGCTGGTTTCCGTCCACGGTTATCTGGCGGTTGATTGAGGCAGTAAACAGACGCATCATCACAACACTTGAAAATGTAAGGGGCACCAAAGCCACCAGAAGGCAGCCCAGAAATACCCTGGTTTTAAAAGAGAGTCTCCGGTACCATATCATTCCATGCCCCCCCCCCCGCATTTTGCCGGGACAGAATGCTGTTCCACCTGGCCAGTACATCCTTCTTTTCCCTGGAAAGCTCCTCCAGGTCCATCTCAATCAGCGGCAGCCTGCCAATGGGCGACAATCCCGGCAGCGGCGGCACATCTCCTCTCACGGAGCGGCGGTTTAAATCCGACACCAGAATCCTCTGGGTATCCCTGCTCACCGTAAAATCCAGGAACTGCCTGGCAGCGTCAGGATTCGCGCATCCCTTTACAATGGCTGTGCCGTCCGGAAGGGCCGTGGTTCCCTCCTGGGGATAAATATAATCCACGTCAGCTCCCTCTGACAGCAGGGCCTGGGCGGACTCCTCCATGGTGACCCCAAGGGAATACCTTCCATCCAGGATACCGGCATTCACCTCCTGCATACTGTCCAGGGTGCCATATTCCAGATTTTCCATAAACCGTTCCAGATAATCCCCCTTTTTCTCCCATGTATGGACAGCCGTCACAAGGGCAGCCGAATACACATCCGACCGGCGCGGGTCCACAAATGCAATCCTTCCCTTCCACCTGGGCTCCAGAAGGCTGTTCCACCCCACCGGCAGTTCGCGGTAGGTGACCACATTTGTATTGTACATGATGACCAGAGGCAGGGCGGAGAAGCTGGTCCACCGGTTATCCTCACATTGGAAGCTATCTGTTATAAATGCCGCCTCCGGGCTTTTATATACCTGCCAATGTTCCTTGGTCTGTTCCAGGGTCTCTATCCCCACTCCAAACACCACATCCCAATCCGGCTTTTCCTCCTCATTTTCCAGTCTGCCTGTCATTTCCTCGGAGGACCCCCGTTCCACCTTCACCATCAGGTTGGTGCGCTCCTCAAACTCCTTGATGATGGGCTCATATATCTCTTCCTCCTGGGCCGTATAGAGAACCAGGTCCGGCACAGCGGGCATGGGAGCTGTCTGCGGACCTGACTGGCATGAGGAAAGAGCTGCCGTACACAAAAAGCATAGGGCACAGAACGCTATATCCCGTTTTCCCCAGGCAGTCCTATTTATCCCCTTCACACTCCCTCTTTTACCCTTCACAGCTGCCTTCATACCCATGACAGTCTTTTTCATACGCTTGTTTCCTTCCCGGCATTGGCGCCCCAATGTCAATCAGTCCCATTTGCTACATTATACCAAAGAAAAACCCATTTTTCCATTGACGAAGCCATTGAAATCATTCCTGCCCCGTGTTACCCTTAAGACAGAACGCGGAAATTACCGTTAAACGGAGGCAAACAATATGGGTGTCCAAATCATTGAACAATTTATCTGTTCCAAATACCCGGACCAGAAGAAATGCGAGGACGGTCTTTTTATCAGCAATGACTTTATCGCTGTCATAGACGGTGTCACCAGCAAGGGAGAGCTTACATGGCCGGATGGGTCAGAGGGCGGATCCGTTTTTCCTTCTCCCATGACCAGCGGGCGCTATGCCAGGGAGATACTGGCCCAGGCTCTAAAAACCATGGAGCCCGGCATAGACGCTGCTTCTGCGATGGAATATTTAAACCAGGCCTTAGCAAAAGCCGGAAGCGGACGGCGTGAATTCCTGAGGGACCACCCGGAGGAGCGGCTTCAGGCAGTGGCCATCCTGTATAGCTGTCAGAAAAAGGAAGTGTGGGCCTTTGGGGACTGTCAGTGCCTTATCGGAGATACCCTTCACTCCCACGGCAAGGAAATCGACAGCCTCATGACAGAAATCCGCTGTCTCTATAACCAGGCTGAACTGATTTTAGGCGGATCCGAAGATGATTTTGCCCGGCATGACCCGGGCCGGACCTGCATCCTTCCTCTGCTGCGCCGCCAGTTCCTGCTGGCCAACCAGGACCGGCCCTATGGCTATGATGTGCTTGACGGTTTTGCCATTCATTCTCACCATGTGTCCGTCTATCCGGTCCCGCCCCAAACCCAGGTCGTGCTGGCCAGCGACGGTTACCCCGTATTAAAAGACACCCTGGCTGAAAGCGAGAAGTCCCTGGATGAGTTGTTGCAGAAAGACCCTCAGTGCCTCCGGGAAAACAGAGGAACAAAAGGGCTTGTAAAAGGGAACCAGAGTTTTGATGACCGGACCTATGTGAGGTTTGCGGTGTTTTAATAATTTTCTAACCAGAGCCCCATACACGCCTGAGGGCGCCCCCTGCCTGAACAGGGAGCGCCCTTATGGTTTCTATACTTATTCACCTACATAGTAATCCTTAATCTCATATTCCTTCAGTGCTTCCTCATCCGGCTCAAATCCAAGTCCTGGTTTCTGGGGAACATGCATGTAACCGTCCTTGTCAACCAGGACCCTATCCTCTTCTTTAAGGATGTAATCCCTGCGGTCAACCGTCCATACAGGCGGATCAAATGGGTATTCCAGATATTCCGCGTCGCTGACAGCACAGGCCATATGAAGGTTAGCCAGAAGGCCCACGCCATTGGACCATGTGTGGGGACAGAAAACAGCTCCCTTGGACTGCACATAGTCGGCAATCTTCTTGGTGCGGGTAAAACCGCCGCACAGCACCGTATCTGGCTGGTACACGTCATAGCTTCCCTTATCCGCCAAATCCCTGAAATCATGCCATCTGCGGTTCATCTCACCGCCTGCAATCCGGATATCCGTCATCTCCCTTAAGCGGGCCAGATTGTCGTAATCCGCATGGTGAAGCGGCTCCTCCAGCCAGTATACTCCCAGCTTCTCCAATTCCCTGGCCACCTTCACTGCCTTCTTCAAATCCCAGATACGCTCCACATCCCATGGCATTTTCCATGCCTGGTTGCCGTCCACCATAATTTCCATCTTATCCCCAATGGCCCCACGGACAGCCTCTACCACCTTGATATCCTCTCTCACATCCTCATGGTGGAAACGGATTTTCATTGCCTTAAATCCCATCTCCACATATTCCCTGGCCTTCTCAGCTCTTTCCTCTGCCGGAATTCTGGCCCCGCAGGAGCAGTATGCCTTTATCTTATCCTGTTTCCCGCCCAGAAGCTTATATATGGGCTGTCCGCACTTCTTTCCAATGATATCCCAGAGAGCAATGTCTAAAGGCCAGCATCTTCCATAATGGAAATCAATGTTATCAATAACCTTGTTATGGTTTTCCATCTCAAACGGATCCTTGCCGATAAAGAATTTCTCATGGCCCGCAAAGCCTGTCATCAGATCGCCGGAGCCGATTCCTGTAATTCCCTCATCTGTGTATACATAAACAATGGTAGACGCGAATTTTACCCGTGGATTGGGATCCCATGATGCCAGGAATGGCGGGTCCAATGGCTTTGCATACTGTTTGATTTCAATACCTGTGATTTTCATAAAATACCTCCATACATATATATAATTTTTAATTCATTTCCATTGCCAATTTAATACTGTCCCTCTTCATTCACTTAACCCTTTGCAGGAATTTTCCTGATACTCTTAATCAGGATGACCGCCACTGCCGCGCCCACGATACAGGTTCCGATGCCATACAGGAACATGGAGCGGTAACCCTGTACGCCCTGGTCAATCCAGCGTCCAATCATGGTATACAGAAATACGTCGGGAAGATAACCGATGCAGGATGCCATACCGGAAACCGCGCCTGTGACAGAACGGTCAATCTGCGCCTCGTCAATGACTGCAAAGTAAATGCCTCTCACCGCGTACACCGTTACATTTAACAGGATGAAATCAAAGACACAGAGCATAGCCAGTGAAGGCTGCTGCGGTGTAAGCAGGAACACAATCAGAAATGCAATAATGGCCGTATACCCCAAGAGAACTGTCTTTATCCTGGAACCAATCTTGTCAGCCAGGAAACCGCCTGTGATTCCCCCTGCAAACTGTATGATGTAACGGATGCCTCCAATCTGGACACTGAAATTCTTGGACATGCCATATACAGATACCATATAAGGCGGCAGGAAGCTGAGGATTGCATAGATGGAATAGGCTGTGAAAATAATGAGACATATCATCCACATCTTGGGCATCAGGAGCACGCTCTTAATCTGCTGCACCAGGCTTGTACCGCTTACCACATCCTCCTTCTTATCCTTAATCAGGAACCATAAGGCAATACCGACTATGATGGCCAGCAGGGCATAGGAGCGAATCACCCAGCTCAATCCGAACTTTCCGCCTCCCAGGCTGTTAAAAAGCCCCAGAAGCACAAACACGGCCGTTGCCGATACAACGCCTCTTCCGCCCTCCAGAATACCGAACAGGCGGCCCTGTTCATTGCTGTCCCCCAGACACCGCACTGCCTTGATAAGCGCTGACCAGTATGTAAGTACGGTGGTCACACCGAAGGCCGCAAATATCAGCCTCATGGTGCCATAGCTGGGGAAGGTGGAGAACAGAAGTCCCACCAGGCCCGTGGATATAAAGGAAATAGTCAGCAGCTTCCTTGGGGATACGCGATCCGCAATCCACCCGCCGAAGAAATAACATATCATGGAAATGGTTGCATAGGACGTGGACAGTGCTCCAAATTCCTCATTGCTTAGATTAAGGGCCTCCACCAGAGGAATATAAAATGTATTCCGGATATAGGGAAGCTGGAAAATAACACCTGTACCGCAGCAGAGCACCAACAGGGATGTCCACTTTTTCATATCAAATTTTTTATTACTGTTCACTATAAAACCCCCTTTTGTACCGTCTTCTCTTGGTTTTTGTTGATACGCGTCTCAACTTGTCTCTCATTATACCGTATAAAAATCAAACTGCCGTCTTCTTGTTCAAAAGACAACAGTTTGGTTACAGCTTTGATACAATCCGTCCCAATTTCCTGTCAGCGTATGATGTTGGATGCCTCATACACCCACAAAGAATCCTTTTTCACCTGGTCTGTCTGTTCCGGCGATTCCAGTCGCAGGTAATCAGCAGCGGGAAACCTCATCGTGACCGTGGTATACTCTCCCACTACACTCTCATATTTCAGCGAGCCGTGATGGTGCTGCATCACCGACTTGCAAATGGCCAGTCCCATGCCAAAACCATCTCCTCCCTGGCTGTGGGCCTTATCCCCCTTAAAAAACGGCTGGTCTATCTTGTCCAGAATATCAGCCGGGATTCCGATTCCATGATCTGTTACCTGGATGTAAGCCAGTGCCCCCCCTTCGCCGGCTGCCCTGACTTCAATGACTCCGCCTTCATGGGAAGCCTTGATTGCATTGTCCAGGACATTTTCCATCATGGTAATGAGAAACTCTCTGTCACCATAGCAGAATATACCCTCCGGAATATCCGAAGTAAAATGAATCTGTTTCTGTCCAGCCTTCATCCTCACAGCCATCAGCGATGTCTCCAGCATCTTTTTTACGTCCTGCCGTTCTATGTTCAACAGCCCCGGCTGTATACGCGACAGCTTAATCATTTTCCGGGTAATGGAATTCAGCCGTTTTCCCTCTTCCAGGATATAATCCAATGCCTGCTCCTGAAGCTCCCTGTCACACTCATGATTCTTAAGCAGCTCTGCGTAACCGATGATGGATGTGAGAGGGGTTTTTATTTCGTGGGTCAGATTGCCTACAATCTGTTTGTAATCATCAATGTTCCTGTTGATGGCCTCAGACATCAGATTAAAGTTATGGGACAGCTCACTGATTTCATCCTCCCCTTCAACGGCCAGCTTAAGGGGAATGGATTCCTGAGCCATAAGCTTCGCCGCTTCATTCAGCCGTTCAATGGGCGAGGTAATTCTCTTGGTAATCAGAAACATAATCATGGCTGTGATAAAAGCCTGTATCAGGCACAGAGCAAAGAAAATATTCAGCTGCATGTCGCAGGATTTATATATATCAGATAAATCCTTAATCATCACAACCTTATACATGGCATTGTCACAGGGAAATTCGGACTCCACGTACAGATACCTGGAATCCCCTATATCCTTCATATACGTAGGCGTATATGCTGCCTGTCCCTCCACGAAAGTATAGCGCGGTGCCGGAGGAAACTTCTCAAAACTGTCATATCGAAGCTCCTCCCCCTCCCATACCTGAAGATACCTTCCCTCACCCGCCAGTTCTTCCCTGAAACCATCCATGAACCCTGACAGCCCGCTCTGCGCATCTGGTTCCCGGAAAAAAGATTTTATTTTCCGGGCGTAGACAGACTGGTAATATTCCGTCCTTTTCATCTCACCTTCCAGCGTAAAATGCAGCCCGGTGACCACAATATAGAATCCGCAGAAAAAGAATATGGCCACGCTGGCTATAAATGCGCCCAGAAATATTTTCTGCCAAAGCTTCATCTGTCATCACTCCCTTTAAGCAGATACCCCACCTTGGTTATGGTCTGTATGGCGCCTTCCCAATCCAGCTTTTTTCTCAGCCTTTGGATATGGATATCCACAGTCCTGGTCTCCCCCACATAATTATATCCCCATACATCGGAGAGGATTTCCTTTCTGGTCAGTACCTTATCGCAGTTGGAACACAAGTAGTACAGCAGGTCAAATTCCTTGGGTGTCAGCTCTATCTCCTTTCCGTCCTTAAGCACACGGTGCAGGTCCGGGTCCACGCTGATATTCCTGACATTGAGGGACATGGGGCGGCGCCTGCACCGGCGCAGCACCGCTCCCACCCTGGCTAAAAGGTCCATGCTGTCAAATGGTTTTGTAATATAATCGTCTGCCCCCACCTGAAGACACTGGACCTTACTGCTTAAATCGTCCAGAGCCGTCACCACGATAATGGGCATCTGGCAATCCTTTACCCTGGCGAGAATATCCACTCCGCTTACCTTTGGCAGCATTAAGTCCAGAATCAGCAAATCAAAGGGTTCCGCCTCCAAAATTTCCAGTGCAAATTCCCCGTCATAAACCTGGCTGGTATCATATCCGGCAAAAGACAAATGGGTTTTAATCAAATTGGATATAGCCTTATTATCTTCCGCAATCAGTATCCTGTACATGTTTCCCCTCCCCTGTATCTTCCTTTCCGTTTTCTGTATCCTGCCGGCATTTATCATACTTTTCAGGATGGCGCATAATTTTAATCAACGCGGCGCAGGATGCAATCTGCAGAAACATGGATGGAAAACCGCCTATGCTGGCAAGAGTCTTGGCGCCCCCCACTCCTGTAAAAACAGCCATGACAGCTGCCATAACACCAATTATCACACCCCATAGTATCTTAAGGCCGGCCGGTGCCTCCATTTCCTCCTCGGACATTCCCGAGGTGCACACAGAAGCAATTGCGTTGGTATTGGAATCCGCAGCCGTAACAAAAGATATGAAGGTCGCCAGCACGAATATAGGAATACACAATTGTCTCAGCGGAAGCACCTCGAAAAGTTTATATACAATGGATTCTGCCCCTGAAGTCTCCAGCAGCGGAATCAGACTTTCCTGCATATGCATGTGGATAGCCGTACCTCCGAATATGGAAACCCAAATCATGGAAAAAACAGTGGGCACAAACAGATTTATGATAATACAGTCCCTGATTTTGTATCCCCTTGCCAGCTTTCCTAAAAACAGGGCTGTAACCGGAGCCCAGGCCAGATAACTGGCCCAGTATCCCACCTTCATATTCCCAAGGCTGGACCAGGAGCTGTTTCCCAGATTCATGGAATCCGTAAACAGGTTGCGCATAAAGAAGGAATCCATCAGCTCTCCCACTGATTCAACACCAAAGTTCAATATGAATTTTGTGGGTCCAAACAGGAAAATGAACAGAATCAGGAATGAAAATATATATACATTAAAGCTGGAAAGCCACTTAATTCCCTTCATAATGCCCGAAGACGCCGATATGGTATATACCAGGATAATGGCCGCCATGACGATTATCAGCATAATGCCGTTGGTAGGTATTCCTGTTATGTTGGATATGCCTCCCGCCACGGAAAAAGCCCCTGTGGACAGGGAACCCGACATACCGGCGCAGAGTATGAAAATACAGAGAGCGTCGATGATGTCTGCCAGCCTTCCCTTTGTTGCCCGTTCCCCCAGCAACGGCGAAATGCAGGCCCCCAATGAAAATGGTTTCTTCATATTGTAATAGGTAAACGCGAATACGGTTGCGGCCAGGGCATAAATTGCATAGGGTGTAATACCCCAGTGCAGATACATCTGGGCCATGGCAAAAACAGCAGCCTGAGGCGAGTTGGGCTCTATATCAAAAAACGGCGACGGGTCACTCATAAGATACAGCGGCTCTGCTGCTGCCCAGAACATAAGGCCGGCGGCTATGGTCGTACACAAACTGATTGCAAACCAGTTGAATTTGCCCAGTATTGGTTTGGCATCCTTTCCGCCAATCACTGTATTTCCAAATTTAGAAAAGCAGGCATAGAAGCATACCCCCACCGCTGCCAGTCCATAACCTGAGAACAGCCATTTAAAATTCCCCCAAATCCAATCCTTTACCCCATTGACCACCTTCAAAAAAGCATCCTGGGACACAAATCCCAAAATCAATACCATCAGCAGCACTAAAAACGGAGGCCAGAATACCCAGCCTCTTAATCTGCTTTTTCTTTTTTGCCCCGACACCTTCTCCATTACCAGTACCTCCTCATCTTTAGCCTGAGCCCCTTTTCTGCCCGAAGACTTATAATCGGTGATTGTATATATTGACCTGTAAAATAAAGTAATTAGGCTCATTATACCATTTAAACCTAGAGTCCAGAAACAATTTTACAACTTTGATACAAAAACCAGGCAAATAATCCGCCAATTTCGCCCCCTTCCCTCTCTTTTTTATGGAAGCAGCTGACTTACAGTCTGACGGCGTTCCTTTTTCCACACCCAATACAAAACAGTTACATTTTTACCCACAAAAAAAGGCTGCAATTCCACCGGCACATGCCAACGAAACCGCAACCTTCCTCACACATTACTGCTTAAACCATTATTCATATAACTTCGTTACCCTGATCCAAATATTTCCTCACCCCTGCCTCAAACAGCTGCTGCCGTTTCCTTGCCGTTTCCCGGCAGGCTTCGGCTTCCTCCTTCCACACATCCGCCACCAGCCCCGGACAGGCTCCCATTATCCGGCACAATTCCTCAGCCGTATACACAGCGTCCTCACCCAGGCCAAGAATATCCATGATACGGTCATCCAGCATCTTATTGTAGCTGTTCTTGGAACGGATTCCCTTTATATGTGAAATACAATCCGTACATGTTTTGTCACTGCCCAGAAACCGGCATGGCCCGCATATATCATCAGCCCCGGATGTGACTTTTATCTGTATCCGGTGATTCCCTATCATCTCATTTGCTGCCCGGTAAAAATCATGGCCGTAATCCGTATCCGGTACAAAAACCTGGATTCCGCCTCCATACAGCTTGATGATGTCCATAAAATGATGAGGTTTGATTACCATTTTTATATCTCCTGTCTATCCGGTCTGTTTCTACAGTCCCAGATATTCTTCAAACAGATTGCACACCCTGACTGTGTCCGGTTCATGTTCCATCTCGCAGAATATGCGAAGCAGCGGTTCCGTACCTGAGAATCTGGCGATAACCCAGCCGCCGTTCTTAAAATACACCTTGCATCCGTCCATATAAGAAACATGGTCTGTCTCAAAGGGCATTTCCGGCAGCTTCCGTTCCACCATAAGGATGTTATGGATTCGTTCCTTTTCCTCTGGCGTAAACCTGTAATCCCGCTCCGCCATATGGATGGCTCCATATTCCTTCCTGATATCCGCCGCTATCTCCGACAGCCTCTTCCCGCTGACAGCTATCATCTCCACCAGAAGGGCCGCCGCATAGATGCCGTCCTTTCCGTGTATATGGCCCTTTACCGTCAGTCCGCCTGAGGATTCGCCTCCTATAATGGCATCCGTTTCCTGCATTTTCGCGGATATATGCTTGAACCCCACCGGCACCTCGTAGCATTTCTGCCCAAAGCTCTCTGCCACCTTGTCCAGCACATGGGTGGTTGCCAGGTTGCGCACAGCAGGTCCCCGCCACCCCTTGTATTTCAGCAGATAGTAATAGAGCATGACCAGTATGTTGTTTGCGTGGAGATAATGCCCCTGGTCATCAATGACTCCCAGCCTGTCCGCATCTCCGTCTGTGGCTATGCCGATATCGCAATACCGGTCCAGCACATAATTCTGGAGATTCCGCAGAGTCCGCTCCGTGGGCGCCGGCATCTTTCCGCCGAACAGGGTGTCGTGCCTGGAATTAATGGTTTCTATGGTACACCTTGCAATGGAAAGAATGGTGCTCAGAGCCGTCAGGCTCACACCGTACATGGGATCAATGGCAATGCGCAAATCACGCTCCTTTATGGCGTCCATGTTGATCACGGATATGATGTTATCCAGATACTCATTCATGGGATTGATTTCCCTGACCATGCCCTTCCTTACAAGCTCCAGGTAGGATGGAGGCGGCATCTGTCCGTTTTCCTCCTCATTTGGAAGATAAAGTCCCTCTGCCTGTTCCAGGTAATACTCAATCTCTGCTGTCTGCTTCTCATCCGCGTCCCTGCCTCCGTATGTAAACACCTTGATACCGTTATAGATGGCCGGATTATGGCTGGCTGTCACCATCATGCCGTAGCTCAGCTCATGCTTCATCACATAGAACATTACCAGCGGAGTGGGCGAGCTGCGGTTTACAAACCACACCCTGATTCCCTGGTTTCCAAATATTTCGCAGGACCATATGATGGCCTCTTTTGAAAGGAACCGCCTGTCATACCCCATGACAACGCCCTGACCATCCACACCCTCTGCCTTCATCTTAAGGCATATGGCCAGCGCCAGCTTTTGTATGTTCTCCTTTGTAAATTCTTCCCCGATAATGGCTCTCCAGCCGCCTGTCCCGAACTTTACCATATGTTTTCTCCTCATTTTCCTCATAAAAGCCTGAAGGTTTCCACAAAACGCTTCAGGCTTTTGCACATACTACACGATTGACACCTTTCCTTTGCTCACCTTCAGGAATATCAGCAGCATGATAACCGTGCTCACAGTCAGAATGGAGGCCAGTGCTGCCGCCGTACCATAGCTGTTGCGGACCACCTCAGTATAAATGGCTACGGAGATGGTACTTGTCTTGCCCCCATAGAGCATGACGCTGGATGACAGCTCATTGATACAGGTAATCCAGCTGAGGATGGCTCCGGATAGCACACCGGGCGCCATGAGCCTTGCTGTTACCTTGCCGAAGGTTTTCATGGGTGACACGCCCAGACTGATGGACGCCTCCTCCACACTTGGGTCCATCTGCTGCAGGAAGGCGCTACCCGACCGCACCGTATAGGGCAATTTTCTGACCACAAAGGCGATAATGATAATCAGGGCCGTACCTGTAAGAACCACCGGAGGCTTATTAAACGCAACGATTAAGCTGATACCCAGAACAGCTCCCGGAATAACAAAGGGGAACATAATAATTAAATCCATCAGCTGCCCGGCCACGCCCTTCTGGCGGACCACAATATAGGAAATCAGCATACCCAGCGCTATAATGAACACAATGGCAACCGTGGAAAATACAAATGTATTCCTGATGTTGGTCCACAGACGGTTGAATATGGTGATATAGCTGCCCAGGCTGAACCCTTTCTGGAAGCCTGTGAAATCACATTTGATAAAACTGGTGATAAGCACCACAATCTGCGGCAGGATTCCCACAAAGGTGACCAGCATCACAGGGAATGTGACCAGGAAACGCTTGAATCCGTGAAGCACTTCTTCCTTGGGGGGACGCATGGCTGTCATGACGTAATTTTTTCTGGATACATAATACTTCTGCACCAGCAGCACTGTGGTGGAGCAGATCACGATAATAACAGACAATGCGCTGGCCAGATGGGCGTTGCCGCCAATCTCACTCATATATTCATTGTATACCAGAACCGGAAGCACCATATAGCCTTCGCCGATGAGCATGGGGGTTCCGAAATCAGCCAGGCTGGTCATAAATACCATAATGGCTCCTGCTGCAATGGATGGAAGCACCACGGGCAGGGTAATGGTCCACAGCCTGCGCAGCTTATTGCTTCCCAGATTCTCCGCAGCCTCCTCCAGGCTGGAATCAATGCTTCCCATGGCCCCTGACGTGTACAGGTACACATAGGGGAAGAGCTTAAAGGTAAATACGATAATAATACCCAATTTGCCGTAAATACTGGGCAGATGGATACCGATATTGGCAAACAGGCTGGTGATAAAACCGGAGCGTCCAAACAGGGTAATCCAGCTGTAAGCCCCGATAAACGGCGGGCTCATCAGGCTCATGATAATAAAAATGTGGATAAACCTTTTTCCCACCACATTATACCTGGACATAACATAGGCGATGGGCACACCCACCACTAAGGTTGTGAGTGTGGTGACCACAGACACGAACAGACTTCGCCCCAGGGCATTGTAATAGTATTTTTTTGTAAAGAACCGGACATAGTTCTCCAGGGTAAAACCAGCCGCATTTTTTGAAAAAAAGCTACGTGTTATCAGGGTACAGAAGGGATAAAACAGGAAAATCAGCATAAATCCCACTACCAGTACCTTGACCCAGAACCAAAAGTCCAGCTTTTTGCGCGACTTTACCATGAAATCACCTCCTGGGTCCCGGCGTCGTAAACGCCTACCGCGTTGATATCAAAGTTGACCTTGACCCTCTGTCCGTCCGGGCGCAGCTCGCGGACATCCTTGGTGTACTCGTTAAGCTGTACGGTCTGTCCGTTATCCAGTTCAATCTCATATTCAATGAAATCACCCAGGAAAGTGGATATAACGATTTTTCCCGGCAGACCTTCTTTTTCATCAAAGAACAGCTGCTCCGGCCTGGCTGAAATGATTCCCTTTCCCTTAAAGGGTGCCTTGAGACTGCATGTAATCGTGCACTCTCCCTTAATATCAAGAACTGCTGCTGCCGGATTTTCGCCGTTCACATCACATTCCACGAAATTGGAAACCCCTATGAATCCTGCCACAAATGTATTCTGCGGTTTTTTGTATATATTCTCCGGGGAACCCACCTGCATCACCTCGCCCTCTTTGATAACCGCGATACGATCAGAGATGGCCAGTGCCTCCTCCTGGTCATGGGTCACATAGATGGTGGTAATTCCCAGACGGCGCTGCAGCTTTTTAATGACTGTCCTCATCTGTACCCTGAGCTTTGCATCCAGGTTGGACAGGGGTTCATCCATTAACAGCACGCCCGGCTCTATGACAAATGCCCTTGCAAGGGCCACCCTCTGCTGCTGCCCGCCGGACAGCTCGTTGGGCTTTCTGTCTTTCAGATTCTTAATCTGAACCAGGTCAAGAGCCTCCTCCACCTTGCCGGGAATCTGGTCCTTGGGATATTTTTTTGCCTTTAAACCATAAGCCACATTCTCTGCCACAGTCAGATGGGGGAAAATGGCATAGTTCTGGAACACCATACCGATATCCCTTTTGTGGGCCTCCAGGTTATTGATAACCTTGTCGTCAAAGCAGATTTCTCCGCCGTCCACGCTGTTAAAACCCGCTATCATTCTAAGCAGCGTGGTCTTGCCGCATCCGGAGGGCCCTAACAGTGTAAAAAATTCGCCCTGTTTTATCTCCAGATTCACTCCCTTTAACGCTGTAAAATCACCGTACCTCTTAACGGCGTCCTTTATGATAACTCCATGGCTCATACCAGTTTCCTCCTTATATGCTGACGCTGCCTTCTCCCGGCCCATCTTCCAATCCTGATTCAATCCTATCCTTTACGTGAAAGACTGTCCCGCCCTTCCGGGTCCGGACAGCCTTTTCACCGTGTTGCTCTGATTCTATATCTCTACTGCTTATCTATAAGCAATACTCCCACAGATTTAATCTACCATGATATCATTGAAATGCTCAATAATGGCTTCCTTCTCATTGGCTGCCCAGTCAAAGTCATAATCAACCAGCGGAATATCTTCCAGTTTAGCCATGCCTTCGCCAACTTCCATGTCGCTTCTTACAGGACGGCGTCCCCAGTTTCCGCTCTGCTCGGTCTGGCACTCTTTGGATGTAACGAAATCAATAAACAGCTTGGCGTTCTCCTCATTCGGGCATCCCTTAACCAGGGCCACTCCATCCGGCACAGCGCTGGTTCCGTCCTTAGGATATACAAATCCTACCGACGGGTCATCCTTGTACTGCACGGCAGCCTTCTCCAGGGTCAGTCCCACATAGAACTCACCGTCAGCCACCATCTTATGGCACTTGCCTGAAGAGTCAACAATCTTTCCATCCAGGTTGTCATATAATTTCTTGATGAAATCCCATCCGTCTTCCTTGCCGCCATGGCCCAGAATCATGGTGCACAGCTGTGTGTAAGCGGAACCGGATTTGGATGGCAGACAGTACGCAATCTTTCCCTTCCACTCAGGCTTTGTCAGGTCTTCCCATGTCTCAGGAATGGTCAGTCCGTCCTTCTCAATCAGGTCCTTGTTATAGAAGATAACCATTGGCAGCGGACTCTCGCCAATCCACAGTCCGTCCGGGTCCTTGTAAGCAGCGCCTATGAATTCGTCGTTTGCACATACATAGGGCTCAAAATATTCCTTGAAAGCTGCCAGGGAGTCAGCGCCTCCGCCCCACAGTACATCTGCGATGGGATTGGCTGTCTCAGCTGCAATGCGGTTGCACAGCTCGCCGGTACCTGCCGCCACTACCTCTACCTTAACATTGGGATACTTCTCCATAAACAGGTTAACACCTGCATTCAGAGGATCCGCGTCATGGGGCGAATATACCACCACGGTTCCCTTATAATCCTCAGGGGCCTTCTCGCCTGCTGCTTCCGCTTCTGCCTTTGTCTCCTCCGCCTTAGTTTCCTCTGCTTTGTCCTCCGCCTTGGTATCTGCCGGTGCCTCTGTTGCTGCCGGAGCTGTTGTTGTGTCGGCCGCCTTCCCGCCGCCGCATGCTGCCAGGCTTAAAACCATCATTGTTGCCAGTGAAGCTGTTAAAAACCGTTTCTTCATAATACACCTCTCCTTTTATATCATATTTTCAGTTCACGTATTCATTGGGAGTTTTTACCTCCGATAGTCATATTATATGACTTTACTGTGCGTTTTTCCATTTGTTATTCTTACATTTCTTTTGTTATTCTGAACTATTGCATATATTTTATGCTATTTTAAATATTAATATATGCATATTATCCAACTAAACATATTTTCTGCGGATATAAAAAATTGCCGCGGCAGTATACCTGCCGCAGCAATCTCTTAATTCCGACTATCAGTTTAAATCATTCCTGCTTCCCGTTTTCCGTACCAGCTCTATTTCCTGTAACCGCATTTCGGGCAGACACCATTTTCATCTAAAGCAATGCCGCATAACGGGCAGCGCTCCATTGTCCTCTGTGGCTTAAATTCCTCAGACGCAGCGTTTACACCGCTTGTGAAGGTTATTTTAACGATGTTTAATTTGTCTTTTAACAGATCATAGACAATTTTAATCATGCCCTCCACTGTCATGGTTTCTTTTGTTACAACCAGACGGCATTCCGGATACGCTGTTGCAAGCTCTGTTTTGAAAGCAGGACCTTTCATGGTATTGTTGGGAGCACCGTCCTTTATACCCTGCGCTTCATATACCCCAAGAAGGGCGGGAAGCAGCGGATCATCCTCCCGTAAAATCGTGGCATGGTCAAAGTTCTTTAAAACCTCCCACGCTGTTTTCTGGATCTCGTTGCAGGGGAATACCATATTGACGCCTGCATTCACCGTGTCCTCCACCTCTAATGTTAATATGCCTGTGTGTCCGTGCAGATACTGTGCTTCACCCTTAAAACCATAAAACCTGTGTGCATACTGTAAATCCAACGTTGTGATACTTCTCATGTAAAACCTCCTTATCTTTTGTATTTATAGGGGCGTTCTATGCTCCCCTAATTGGACACATCCGGTAAATTGCTGCATCTAATCAGGCCGGTCATATACCACTTATAAATAATAATAGTTCCTATTATCATTATAGGTACTACTGCCTCAAAAGTCAAGGAAAATAAATATATTTTTTAATTGCCTCAGTTTGCCTGGCCTTTAAAGGACCAAAACCGAGATCCAAAAAATGGTGCGGAATCCGATGTTAAGCTGGCTTATAACACCGATTCTGCACCATTTTTATATCATATGTCCGGACTACTCCTCTGCCGCCAATTCCCTCACTGCCTGAATCCCGGCATCGATCTCTTCCTCCGTGTTAAAATAAGAAAAGCTGAACCGCACCATGCCCTGTTCCACGGTCTTAAAGGATTCATGCATGAGAGGCGCGCAGTGGGCGCCAGGGCGGGTGGAGATTCCATATGTGACAGCCAGTTCATCGCTGACCTCTGAGGAATCGTAATCCCCGATATTCAGGGCCACAATGGCAGCCCTTTCATCAGAGGTGAAATCACCGTACACCCGTACACCCGGTATCTGTACCACGCCGTCATAAAACCGGCGCATCAGTTCTGCCTCTCTGCGGTGAATGGTTTCCACCCCAGTCTCCTTTATAAAGCCAAGGGCGGCATGGAGGCCTGCTATTCCATGGCCGTTCAGCGTCCCCGCCTCCAGGGCCGTGGGCATGTCCCCGGGATGTTCCTTCAGATAGGTATGAACACCGCTTCCCCCTGCCTTAAGGGGTCTTATGCGTATGCCGTCTCCCACGCAGATTCCGCCTGTTCCCTGGGGGCCCAGAAGCCCCTTATGGCCGGTAAAGCACAGCACGTCTATATGCATCCTCTTCATGTCAATGGGAAGGACTCCCGCTGTCTGGGAGGCGTCTGCCACCAGCCGGATTCCGTGTCTGTGGCAGAGTTCGCCAACACGCTCCAAATCCATCCGGTTGCCGGTCAGGTTGGAGGCATGGGTACACACAACTGCCTTTGTCTCAGGCCGTATGCTTTCCTCCAGCTGGTCATAACACAGAACTCCCTTTTCATCGCAGGGCAGAATCGTCAGGCTGATGCCCCGGTTTTCCATCAGATAAAGAGGCCGAAGCACGGAATTGTGCTCCAGTACTGTGGTAATCACATGGTCCCCTTTTGAAAACAGGCCCTGGATAGCCGTGTTCAGGCTTTCAGTGGAATTACTGGTAAATGCAACCTGCAGCGGATTGCCCAGGTTAAACAACTCCGAAATTCTCTCCCTGGTTTCATAAATCATCCTGGACGCATCCAGGGAAGCCTCATGGGCCCCTCTGCCTGAATTGCCGAAATTCCTCATGGCGTCCGCCACTGCATCAATGACACAGTCCGGTTTCCTTATGGTAGTAGCTGCATTGTCAAAATAAATCATAATAGCGCCTCCCTTTCCCGCCTAATCAATCGGGAAATTTCAATCACAATCCGGTGTCTGCCCAACATTCATACATAAGACAGGGCACCTGTTGGCATACACCTAAAATCAGTACATGAGCCGGACCATTTCTTCATGTTCCATGCCCTTTTCCTTCATGAACTCAGACATCTCCTGTTCCATGTCAGGTTCGCAGCACCAGGCAAGGCCGCAGCCCGCAGATATTTCCCTGGGAACCGGTATCATCCTTCCTGTCTTTTGGTTTTCCTTACAAAGCTTCTCCATGGCAATGGCTTCTGCCGTGGTATGAAATGTAATGATTAATTTTGGTTCTTTTTTTCTCATCCCATAAATCCTTTCGTATCTAAAATATGCTGCAGCAGACTGTTACCAGGCGGTCAAACAGCCTGATTGCCTTCCACTGCAGCATCCGGTTTCAGAAGCCCTGGTTCAGACACGCTGTGAATCCGGGACTTCTGTATTATTCAATCACAATCTCAAATTCAGACCCCTTTTCGGTTACTGTGGCCGTCTTCCCCTGGCTCTTTGCATATTTCTCAACATTCATCCTGGTATAAGGTTCACTGACCAGCACCTTCACCGGCTCTCCCTTATGCTTCTTAAGGGCTTCTGCCGTCATCATCACAGGCTCAGGACAGGATAAACCTCTTGCATCTACTTCATACATATCTCTTACCTCCTATTTCCCTTCCTGCGGCTTTGGCATAAATCCGATAATAAACAGAATAACAATGCATCCAATGACCGCGGCTTTACCGGCAATGGCCAGACCGCCCGGAGCTGCGGGCGCATCCGCGGTAGCTGCAGCTGCTGCCGATGCTGCCAGCCCGAAGTTGTGGCAGAAAGCAGCTCCCACCAAAAGTCCAAGGAATGTCACGGCGGAATCAGAGGAACCCTGACCGGCTAAAACCAGCTGGCGAAGCGGGCATCCGCCTGCCAGGACAGCCGCAAAACCAACGGCGTAAAGTCCCAGAATATTCCAGATATGTTGTGAATGTGCAACCGGCTGTCCTGCAAAGGAAAGCTTGAAGCCGCCTGTAGCCAGGTTAAACACCAGCATGACTGCAAACAGTCCGCCGATCACAGTAATCAAATCAAAATTCCTCATTAAAATGACGTCACGGATACTGCCCGCGAAACAGGTCCTGCATTTTTGCGCTATGGCGCCAAACAGCAGGGCCACAGCCAGGGCAAGAAGCGCAGGGGCATGCATGCTGCCCGGACCCTTTTCACTGAATGCAAACAATGTGGTGGTCAGGCTCAGTACAAACAGCACCACCAGGACAACCGGAAGCACTGCCCCGTTTATCTTTCCGGTTTCGTGAGCCCGTCCCAGTGAAAATCCATGCTTTAAAGCGATCGTTCCGGTAAATACACCGGCTGCAAATCCGAGAAATCCCACATATGCGTTTAAATCACCGGCTGCCATGCGGATTACCATGCGCAGCGGACATCCCAGAAATGCCAGGGAGCCAATCATCATGATAACACCCAGGATAAAGCGCAGCATGGGAGACGACCCTGCCGTGGAACGGTATTCCCTGGTAGCCAGGGCAATCAGGAAGGAACCGCAGACAAAACCCACTATTTCCGGCCTGAAATACTGCACCACCGCCGCGGTGTGAAGCTTCATGGCACCGGCGGAATCCCTGATAAAGCAGGCCACGCAGATTGCCATGTTCTTTGGATTGCCAAAGTAAGCGAGAATACATGCCAGTATTCCCAGTGCCACTCCGGATAAGAGCAGCGTCTTTTTAGAGCTTGTCAGATTCATAATCATATCCCCTTTTCTTTTGGTAAAACTACCTTCATCTTACCAAAGTGAAAGGGGCAAATCCAATTCAAAAAAACATAGCATGTTTTTTTACTATAGACATTTTCTATACAAAATTCCATGCAGGATAAGCCTGCATAAATCCTTACATAAACCGCCCGATATCCTGCTGCCAGTTTCTGTCCCTGTAATCAATCACAAGATCCCGGAAGGCTTCCGCTATCGGGGAGAGGCGTATATTCTTGCTGTATACCATGTAAAAGGTCCGTTTCTTGTCCAGGCCGTCTATCTTCAGGTACTTGATCCGGTGGGTTTCTTCCTTTTCCCCGGCAGCCATCCTGGACAGGATGGAAATTCCCAGGCCTCCGGCCACAGCCTGTTTGATGGTCTCGGTGCTGTTCATGCGGGCAATCACGTCCACATTTTTAAACACCGGGACACCGTGGATTTCCGCCTTTTCCATCTCCTGTTTTGTACCTGAGCCTTCCTCCCGGAGGATAAAGGTCTCATGTTCAAAATCACGGAAGCTCACCGTGCTCCCCATCTTCCACCGGGCATACTTCTCCGTATCAGGCACAATGAGCACCAGCTCATCCATAAACACAGGCTCATACACCAGACTGTTATGCATCTTATAGCCTGTGAGTCCAATCTCGCCCTTCTGGCTCATAACATTTTCAATCACAGTCTTACTGTCCGACTGATCCACATAAAAACGGATTTTGGGGCATTTTGCATGAAACTCCCCTATGAGCCGGGGCAGATAGTACTGCCCCGGAATGCTGGATGCATATAAATCCAAAACACCGTCCATTGCCTCGCACTGGGCCTGTACCGTAGCCAGAGCCTGGGACCGGGTATGGAGCATATCAATGGCATAGGGGTAAAACAGCTCCCCCTGCTTTGTCAGGGTTATCTCCCTTCCTGTGCGGTTCACAAGGGTTGTCCCCATCTCATTCTCCAGATTATTGATGTGGGCGCTGATCGTGGGCTGGGTCAGAAAGGTGGCGTCTGCTGCCTTTGAAAAACTTTTGTACTTTACCGCATTTACAAATGCTTCTAATTGTCTGAATTCCATAGCCGCCTACCTTGACTTCTGGACAAGGATACGTACATCGTCCTGTTTCTTTGTTATCTTCTGCTGGTCGCAGTACTCCAGGAATAAAACAGCATACTTCCTGGACGTTCCCAGCAGATCTCTGTAATCTCCCAGGGAAATGTTCGGATGGGACTCAAAGTATCCCTTAAGAAGTCCCATGGCCTTGTCCCAGTTGTCCTTGTGGATCAAGGCGCCTGGATTTATCTTTATCAACGTACCCTTTTTCACAAGATCATTTACAATCTGTTTGGCCATCTTCTTGTCTTTGAACTTACCGATCACATCATCCGTGGCCGGTATCTCATATCCTGCCTTCAGATATGTGTCCTCTATGTCTTTTAACATCCCCTTAAGCTCATGGGAATATTCAGCATTAAATCCAGCTGCCGCTATGGCGCTTGCCATGGTGACCGTAATGCTGCGCTTAATCATCTCATTCAGAAGGACATCTGCTTTCTTGGACTCCCGGATTTTGAAAGTATCCAATATACGGCTCTTAAATTCTTCCTTCTCCATGCCGTCGGAAATAGGATTCTCCTTGTGGAACTGATTCAGGAGTTCGGTGCCGTACTGCGTGATTTCATTCCAGTAATCCTTGTGGATAAAACTTCCGTCGCTGAGACGGACAGCCTTCTTCCCCTTGACCAGTACCTCCAGCTGTTCTTCTGTCTCCTGATTGGTCCAGTTGAGCTTGGCAGCCAGTATCTTAGGTACCGGGAAGTACCGGCTCTCCTCCTTAAGCTCCAGCTCCAGGACCTCTAAATCAGTGCCCAGCTCCTTTATATGAAGGCTGTCAATGACTTCCTCATGATTCCTCTTATGCTTTAACGCCTCAGCCTCCAGCACGATGCCTCCGCCAAAGGTAATGGTGGGAGAATAAAAACGGATAATAAACCGGTCATTCCTCCTCACGGCCACAGGCTCGTCAAACCGGAACTGCACGTAAGCCTCCTCACCGGCAGACAGCACATCCTTATCAAGGAGAACTGCCTTGCATATGGCCTGGGCTGAACCATAATTGATATGAACCCTGTCCCCGTTTCTCAGTTCCCTGTCCGTGGAGGAAAATAACTGCACCTTGGCGTCTATGAACTGGCTTTTTAAAAGGGAGTCCTGGGCAGCCAGAACATCTCCCCTGTTAATCTCGTCCTTCTTGATATTAACCAGGTTGAGGGCTGTTCTCTGGCCGGCATAGGCCATGTCCACCTTGTGGCCGTGGGTCTGTATCTCCCTTATTTTGACGGTTTTCTCAGTGGGATAGAGCTCCACCTCCTGGCCCACCTGGCAGCAGCCCTCCAAAAGGGTTCCTGTGACAACCGTTCCGAATCCTTCCATTGTAAATACACGGTCTATAGGCAGACGGAACAGCTCCTTCTCCTGGCGTCTGGCGCCTGCCGCCCTTACCTTATCCACTATCATCTGTTTCAGCACATCAATATTTTTTCCGGTATAGGCAGATACCTGGATGCGGTCGGCCTTTTCCATGAAGGTACCTTTAACCAGATTGTCCACATCATCATTAACAAGCTCAGCCCAGTCCTCATCCACCAGGTCGGCCTTGGTAAACACCACAATACCCTGCTTGATATGAAGCATCTTAAGAATCTCAAAATGCTCAACCGTCTGAGGCATAACGCCCTCATCCAGGGCAACCACCAGAAGCACCAGGTCGATGCCGCCAATACCTGCCAGCATGTTCTTCACAAACTTCTCATGGCCCGGTACATCTATGATTCCAATATGGATTCCGGCGTCATTGGGCAGGTTGGCAAATCCCAGCTCAATGGTTATTCCCCTTTTCTGCTCTTCCTTCAGCCTGTCCGTATCCGTCCCTGTAAGGGCCTTTATGAGACATGTCTTGCCGTGGTCCACATGACCGGCTGTTCCCACTATTACATTTTGCATATCATCACCCCTCAACCTGTCTGCTGTCCATTGCGGTAAACGCTGCTACAATATATTCAAACTCATCTTCCCTGATGGTCCTCACATCCAGATAAACCTGGTTGTGGGTAATCCTTATAATAATTGGAATTTCCTCTTTGCGGAGAAGGCGCTCAATCTTCTCCGGCGCCAATGTCCTGCCCTGAACCGCCACCGCATATCCGTCCAACAGCACCGTGGGGGCGGAACCGCCGCCTACCTGGTCCTTGCACGCCTCCACCTCCACGGTGAAGTTATGGGTTGTTCTGCGGATCTCCCCGGCCAGCCTCTCCGCCTTGTCCTTAAGCTCTGCGGCCGGTGTGGTTATCATGTTCAGCACCGGGATGGTCTTTCGGGCCTGGCGGATATCCGAATACTCAAAGAAGGTGGCCTCCATGGCCGCCAGCGTCATCTTGTCCACCCGGAACGCCCTTGCCAGGGGATGGGCCTTCATTTTATCAATGTACTCTTTCTTTCCTGCGATGATACCGCCCTGGGGCCCGCCCAACAGCTTGTCCCCGCTGAACAGAATCACGTCTATGCCGGTCTTTAAGGCGTCCAGAACCGTGGGCTCATCCACCCCGCAGTCTGTCAGGTCAGCCATGAGACCGCTTCCCATATCGTAGATAACCGGAAGATTTAATTTCTTACCCAGCTCCACCATCTCAGGAAGTTCCACCTCCTGGGTGAAGCCCAGTATCCTGTAGTTGCTGGTATGGACCTTCATCAGTGCGCCGGTCTCACCTTCATGGTAGGCATTCAGATAATCCGAGGGCTTTGTCTTGTTTGTGGTTCCCACATCCATCAGCCTGGCGCCGCTCTGTTCCATGATTTCCGGCACCCGGAAGGAACCTCCGATTTCCACCAGCTCCCCCCTGGAGACAATGACTTCCTTGTCCTTTGCCAGGGCGGAGAGACAGAGCATGGTGGCCGCCGCGTTATTATTGACCACCATGGCGGCTTCCGCTCCCGTAATCTTGGTCAGGATTTTTTCCACATGGTCATGGCGTGACCCTCTGGAGCCGCGCTTCACATCGTATTCCAGATTGGTATAATTTCTGGCCACGTCCATGATGCTCTCGCAGGCCTTGTCCGACAGATTTGCCCTTCCCAGGTTGGTGTGCAGCACCACCCCGGTTGCATTGATAACCCGCCGCAGGCTCTTTTTCTTCTTGCCTGTAATGCGGGCTACAATTTCCGTCATCAGCGTTTCCTTGGTCCCCACCTGACTCCGCCTGCCTTCCAGGATGTCCTTTCTCAGCTCATCAATGACTTCCCTGACCGAGTCCACAATCACTGCTCTGGGCGTACTTTCCGTAAAAAAAAAGAGCCGCTCATCCTGCAGCACCTCGTCAATTTTCGGAATCTTTCGGAGTAACTCTCTTCTATCTTCCATCATATATTACCTCCACTACAGATATGGTTTAAACGGAGGAGGTGGGAATCGAACCCACCCAGAGGGCTCTTAACCCCCCACAACGGTTTTGAAGACCGCGAGGCACACCAGCAACCTATCTACCTCCATATCTTTTGGATAGCATTTAACTTTAATATACTATCATGTATTCAGTTGTATGTCAATCCGTAACTTTCAAAAAAGTTATCGCGAAAACTTAAATCTATTCTGATTTTCCGCCCCGCGAAAGCGATGTTTCGCGGGCACGGAAAATGTATAACTTATGAATGAATGGCTTTATCTTAGCTAACGTATCCGGCTGCCTTCAGAATCTCATGTGCCTTATCCTTGTTGGCATCAGACATCAGTACGATGGGGCCTGTGCATCCCATGCCGCTCTCAGCATAGATACCAGCTTTCCACAGCGCTTTAACAGCGTCCTCCAGGTCCATTACCTCGATACCCGGAATCTGTGAAGTAACTACTTCCTTAGGAGGCATCTTCACTTCCTCGGCTGCTGCGCCTGCGTCCTTCTTGCCTGCGGACTTTAACTCGTTGATGATATCCTTAAGTCCGGCCTTATTTGCCTTCTCAAATTCTTCATCAGCAATCTTCTTCCAGTCATGGCGAATCAGGTTTGTGGCATACTCCATGGCTCCTGCAATTACAGGCGCGCCGGAAGCACGTGACACAATCATGATAAGACGGTCATATCCCTCGCCCACGCCGGGACCGTAACCAAATCCTAAGGACTCGTAATTACCGCCTGTGGTATAGGAAGAGAATACCTTCATCATCAGGTTGCCTGTCAGGGAATCCATAACCATGATATCGGGAGTTCCTCCCAGCAGGTCATTTCCTCTCATGACAATACCGCCGTCAGCCCTTACGGACTCCGCGAAGTTAATATCATAGCCGTTCTCAGCCAGTTTGAGAAGCGCCTTCTCTGTCTGGCGGGCGCCGTCTATGTTGGCAATGCCCACGGTTGGATTTTCCACACCGTCAGCCTTTGCTGCAATGATTCCATAGATTGCATTCTTAACCATGCCGCTGATACGGTCTGTATCAGACGTACCTGTGGTGGTGGCAATATACATTGGTTTTCCCTTGCCCGGGGTGACAACCTTTCCCACTGTGGACACACCGATGGGGAATGGATAGTGCATGGTAACAGCGCCGTCAATCTCGCCGGAATCCAGCATTTCTTCCATCTTCTTATGAAGGTCTTCCCCCTCGATCAGGACAGCCTTAAGTCCCTTCATCTCGGCAATCTTCATGGCTTCTTCTATATTATCCTGGCCATGTTCGCTGCCTTCTGAGGCGAAGCCGATAACCGGCTTTTTGCCATATTGTCCTGTTTCAAGAGCATCGGCCACCTCAAGAAAAGTATTAGCAATCATAGCTTTTATTTTCTTATCAGACATAACATATTTCCTTTCTCTCGGTGAAAATTATTCCTCTTCGCCCATCAGACCCTCGGCAAACGCTCTCATGGCCTGGCCAATCATAGCCTTTACCTTGCTCTCATCTACGCCGCCGCTCTCCTCTGAAGCAGAACCATCGTTGGCCTGAACCACGAAGGATACGCCGTCGAACAGATTGGTCATTCTTCCAAGGAATAAGCTTCCCTTACCGATAATCATGGCGCGCTTTGTCTCGCCAGCCAGGATTTCGTCTCTCAGAAGTCCAAGATAAGGAACGCCTGAAGGAATATGTCCCTGGGTTGGAGCCCAGCCGGTCATACCATGCTCCTTAACGAAATCTGCGATCTCATTACGCTGTAATTCGCCCCTCTTAACACCAAGAGCAGCAATCATCTTGTAGTTAGCCTCAGGAACATCGCCTGCGCCTGCGGGTTTGGTGATATCCGGATTCTGCATCTCAGGAGAGTACTTGTCGATATCCACAATCTTTAAACCAGCCTCATCCAGAGGATTGGTTACCAGGGAAGAGATAACGTTCTGAGGAGCGGATCCTGTTCCAACGGTGTGGCGTCCCACGATATCAGTTCTGATCTGTGGGCTTACGCCGTCATCAGCGCTTACTAATACGGAGAATCCTGCGATAGCGTCCTCCAGAATCGGAAGTCCCTTCTTTACATGGTCTTTGCCGTTCATGCCTAATTTAGCGGTACAGCCGCCTGCTGTAACCACAACGTTCTTAAATGTTCCTGCCTTTACCAGGGCAGCTGCATGAAGCATTGCATGAGCTGGTCCTGCACAGAAGCCTCTTACGTCAGAACCGGTTGCGTTAACAAATCCGGCAACCTCAGCAGCAGCCTTTGCAAAGTTGCCGCCGCCTCTCTGGTTCATATCGCCGCATGCTTCCTCGCAGCAGTCAACAACATAATCTATGTCAGCGGGATTAACTCCTGCTTTTTTTACCAAGTTAAGTAAGGATAATACGTTAGAAGCCTTTGTTACCAGGTTCTCCAACATAACGTGTGCGGATAAGTTGACATCCACGTCATGAGCTCTCTTAACAGCGCCGACCAGTACATTGTTGAAGTACAGAGGCTCTGCATGCTCGTCATTTACCAGAGCAGCGATTTCTTCCTGTGTTGTCTCGCTGTTCTTATCAAGAATAGCTACATGCTCGTCTGTGAACATGTGATGGGCGTCCAGCTTAGCTTTAACATCAGCTGCAAATCCCTTTTCCAGTTTAACCAAATCAAATACGTCGCAGATCTGAATCAGGCCGTAGAACTCATCCTCAGGCATGATCTCGCCGTACTTGCCGTCCTTGCTGGCTCCATCCATTAATTTATCATACCATGGGAATCCAACCTCAGCCATTTTCTGTGGCTTTTCATTGCCAATATATACCTGGTTCGGCATATAGTTAACGGCATCCTCAAAACTTCTCAAATGGCTTGGAAGTTCCTTCAAATATTCTGACTCAGGATTAACAATCATCTCTGTTGTCTGTGTTGTACCATTGTGAATAACCATATCAGGTGTAACCGCCAATGTATAGCTGGCACCCTTTAAAACTGCATAACCGTTCATTCCTTCACCTCACCATAATTTATGACATCTAGTACTGCGTTGCGCAAGTCTCAGTCCGCGGCCGCCTTCGCTCCGCCGCAAAGTACAGCTATGTATCATACTGGAACTTGCGCAATGCAGTACTAGCATAGTTGTGCAATAAAAACCCATTGATTGCACAAAACCCCCGGAGACCCCATGAAGAGCCTCCCGGGGAATTACATCTAATGTAACTGTTCTGGACTGTTACATTTTAATTATAAATATTTGCAATACTGCTCTCTGATGGAAGACATCTCCTTAGCGATGTCATCAACGTCCATAACCATCTCCATCATGCTGATCTGATCGTCATAAACGCTGCTGTCAACCTCATCTTTGATCTCGTTCTCACAAACATGGAATACACTTAGTCCCAACTGGACTCCTGCTAGAGGACCTGCAAAAGTAGGATCGCCTGCTGTAACGGTTTCTGCAGCTAAACCAGCTGCCTCACCCTCTGCTGCTCCAAGAACAACTACAATGTTCTCAGCGCCGTACTGCTCAGCGAAATCTTTAACTCTCTTCTGATTTTCCAGATCCATAGCACCAGCGGCCGTTCAGACGAAGCACTCAGTTGAAGAATATACAACTTCAGCGCCTGCGGTCTTTACGCATTCTTCTATGGCTGGTCCCGGAATACCGTCACGGTCTCCGATGATGATGACTTTTTTGTCTTTCAAAATTGCCATATCCGTTTTCCTCCTTATTTTATTTTTGGTATTTGATTTGGCTGCCGGGGATTAACCCGGCGCCATAATATAGACAAACGTCAGTATTGACGGTTGCTAGTAAAATAATGCGGCTGTCTGTGGACAAATTATAAGTTAGCCTCAATCATAGCCTTGATGTTCTCAACCGTTGCGTCGTCCTTAACACACTCAGCAACTTTCTCACCGCCCTTGTAGATAGCGATAACAGGAAGACCAAGAATCTTCTGTCCGATTGCCAGACGGCGTGCCTTGGTGGTGTTTAAAGAGGTGAATTTGATCTTATCGCCGTAATCACCCTCCATAGCATGGATATGTGGCATAAGAGCCTGGCATGGTACACATCCGTCACCGTAGAAGTCAACCAGTACTGTGCCTTCAGCTTTCAATACTTCTTCTTCAAAATTGTCCTTGGTTAAATCTACCATTGGTATTACCTCCCTTTCTCAACTATGAATCACTTATTTCTGCTCTGCAAGCCATCTCTCAACCTGCATGGAAGCGATTGCTCCGTCTGCAGCAGCAGTAACAACCTGTCTTAAGCTCTTTACACGGATATCGCCAACTGCGTACACGCCTTCCACATTGGTATGCATGTCTTCGTCGGTCTTGATGTATCCGCGGTCCATCTCCAACTTGCCTTCGAACAGTTCGCTTCTTGGGTTGTATCCGATGAAGCCGAATACGCCGAACAGGCCGTCGTCTTCGTCTGCATCAATTCTTGTAAGCTCGCCTGTCTTAACATTCTTAACAGTCATGCCGGAAAGGATGCCGTCTCCGTGAAGCTCTTCCACAACTGTATCCCACATAAAGAACAGCTTAGGATTCTTGAACGCGCGCTCCTGGATGGATTTTGCCGCACGCAGTTCATCACGGCGATGGATAACAGTAACTTTTCTTGCAAACTTTGTCAGGTACATGGCTTCCTCAACAGCAGAGTCGCCGCCGCCAACTACGAATACTTCCAGATCCTCGAAGAAGGAAGCATCGCAGGTTGCGCAGTAGGAAACACCCTTGCCCATAAACTCGCCCTCGCCCTTGCAGCCGATAGGCCTTGGGAAAGCGCCGGTAGCAATGATCAGGGTACGTGCCTTATAAGTTCCGTTGCTTCCAACCAGTGTCTTTACCGGACCTTCGATATCAACGCTGACAATGGTATCGCTGACACGCTCAGCTCCAAACTTCTCTACCTGCTTGGTCATTCTTTCAATCAGGGAAGGACCGCTCTCGCCGTCTACCATCTGTCCGGGATAATTCTCAATCTCGTCTGTAATGGCAATCTGGCCGCCGTCTTTACCTTTTTCAATGAGCAGCGTATCAAGACGCGCTCTTCCTGCATAGATTCCAGCTGCAAGTCCGCCAGGACCTGCACCCAGAATGATGACATCATAAATCTTGTCCATCAGAATATCTCCTTACACATCAATTGAATTTCAGGGTTCACAAAATGCCGCTTCAAATAACATTTTATCACTAAACAGACAGATTGCAAACTCTTTTTTGTGCAATTACACCATTTTCAGAACGTTGTTGAATCATACCATGGTAACTTTAGGCACCATTGGAAGGACCGGGCAATGTTCTTTTTACGGATTTCTTAATTACGGTTTACTCAAATACAGTCTGCTCTGTAACCGGAGTCTCCAGTGCTGTCAGAGCCTTAGTCAGTATATGTCTCCTGATTTCCTTCTCTTCTTCCATGGTCAATGCAGGATTGCCAAGAGGATGAGGAATAGCGATAGCAGGAACAATACGGTTAGCTCCTACTGTCAGTGAAATCGGAACTACAGTTGCAATATGAACTACAGGGATTCCTGCTCTTTCAATTTCTTTTACCATCGTTGCACCGCAACGTGTACAGGTACCTCAGGTAGAGGTCAGAATGACAGCATCTACCCCGTCATTCCTCAGCTCCTGTGCGAACTCTGCAGCGAATCTCTTGGAGTTAGCTACGGATGTACCGTTGCCAACTGTAGTATAGAAATATCTGTGCAGGCTGCCGATTTTTCCTTCTTTTTCAAATTCTCTTAAAACGTCAACAGGAAGGACTCTGTCTGCGTCTTCGTTTGCATATACCGGATCGTATCCGCCATGAGCAGTCTCATAGGTAGCTTCTGTCAGGTCCATGACACCGTCGATGTCATACTTGCCGTACTTGGAAGCACTGGAGGACTCGATGTGGTCCGGGTTGCCCTTTGGTACGATACCGCCGGAGGTAACCAGAGCGATTTTTGCATGAGCCATATCTTTAACAGCTGGATTCGGATCTACTCTGTCGAAGTCAGGCATTGGGAACTCGGTTGTGAATTCCTTGCCGGCCAGCTTCTTAATCAGCATCTCTACTGCTCTCTGAGAGCCTCTCTTGTCCTCAAAGAAGTTGACACGGATGCCGTTTGGCATATAGCCCTCTTCCTTGGAAGAACCAAGCTTCTCACCCTTGGCAAGCTTAAGTGCCAGAGGAGCCATGGTGGCAACTGCACTTCTCATGCCTGCTGCGCTGTTCTTGGTCTCAACCACATATACTTTGGTCTTGTACATGTCAGCGCCTGGGTTCTCTTTGTACATACCAGTCAGAACCGGAAGGTTTAACTCTTCCTTAACTGCCAGTGCAACAGTACCGCAGGCAACGCCGTAACGTCCTGCATTGAATGCCGGTCCGCAGATAACTGCGTCTGGCTTCTGGCTGCTGATCATATCCAGAATGGTCTTTTTAGCAGCTTCAACGTTCTCGTTGAAATAGGAGTCACCGCAGATAACGGTAGCTACGATTTCTGCTTCTTCTCCAAATGCCTGGTTGAACGCCATACCAGGGCCTACAATGCCTTCTCTTAATTCTGGCTGGTAATCAGCCTTTTCCTCGCCGCCGATGTTAGCGAAGAACTGGTTAATATAATGAACAATTCTTAACTTTGACATCTTATCCTCCTATCTGGCACTTAATTTATTGAAGCCCATCTCATTTGTTGCTCCTGTGATTACCTGAAGCTCAGCAACAATGGAACCGTCTTTCTGTAAGCTTCCGTCGAATCCGCCTGCAATGATATCAGCAACCTCAGGATAGCCGATTACTTTATCCATTGCCGGTAAGTTGATGACCATGTTTGCGTTTCCGCCTGTAACAACAGCATTAGCGCTTGCATCTGCATCTGCTAAGGACTGGGAAGCACCGTCGCGGCCTGCGTACTCATCTGTGATGATAACAGTCTTAACGCCTTTTGCTTCAATTTTCTTGCAGTTCATGATAAGGTCAGTATCAGGGTTACCGAAGCCCTCCTGGGAAACGATAGCGCCGTCAACACCTAAGAACTCGCAAAGTTTGGATGTCCAGTCAGAAGAACGCATCTTGTCAGCAAGGTATACGTTCTCGTTGGTGATGATTACACCTACAAAGTTCAGGGTCTTTCCGTGCTGTTCAAATAAGTCTGCGATAACAGGATTGTTAAGGTGATGATAGGTTGTGTTCTTATCGCATGCAGATACGCAGTTACCGCTTAAGATAGCGCCGTCCATTAATTCGGTTGGGCTTAAGATAGTTGGTAAGGACTGCTTCATATCTACGCCGTAAACATATGTATCATGCATCAGGCCCTGGCTCTGAAGCATAAGTACGTAAGCTACTCTTGGAAGCTCAGGATATTTTTCAATTCCCTCTTTAACGGAACAGGTCTCATATACCTTAACTTCATCAGGCTCTACGTCCTTAGCCAGCTTGCCGATGTAATCAGCAGCCTTCAGGCCTGCGAATCTGACAGCCTTCTCATGAGCATGCTTTGCAAGCCCGTCAATCGGCTCGCATACAACAACCAGGTTGTTTAACTGGGAGAATGGTGTGTACTTAGCTCCCTCGCCGCACATGTCGATGATACCTTCCTGGAAGCCAACAATCTTACCTGTGGTAACAACTGCGGAACCCTTTAATACGTTGGTCCTTCCGCTTCCCACTGTCTCCACTTTGGAAATAACGCCTGGGAATAAGTTTCCACCTCCGTTGACTTTTACACGTGGCTCGATCACGTCCTTTACTGGCATGATGCGGACACTCTCTCCTGGTTTTGCAATCTCCAGCTCAACAGACTTCAGGTTCTCATCTTCCAACAAAAGTGCCTTCAACTCTTCTGCATTAACATAAATAGTTCCGTTTTCCACTTTTGATTCCGATGCAAACTGAATGTCGTTAATCTGAACGCACCCCAACTCAAGTTTCATCTAATCACTCCTCCTTGTATATTATTTTTTTTACAGCTCCTTCAATCAAGGATAAATCCACGTCCCTGAAGTCTTCCAGTATATTTTCCGGCCAATCAGGAGTCCGCCTGTCCTTCATGAATTTCTCACAGGACTGAATACTGTTCTCCATCACCATCTCAAACTGGTAAAATTCTTCTTTTTCAACCTCAGAGTCGGAAATTATGATTGTTTTGTAAGGAATCTGGTTAGGCTTCAGGCTCCCTGCCATAGGATGGGTTTCCAGGCGATAACCTTTATGTATATAGTTTCTCACCTTGATTAACACATCAATGTAGGAACCGTTTTCCAGGAAGTCCACTTTTAATTTGTCCTGATATCTGTCCCTGCACTTCACGTTGTTTGTCACTACGATGTACATGATGTTTCACCCTTTAGATCTTTCTTATTTATTAGGCATAGGATTCCATTCCACATAATATTAGAGCAATTATCGTGCCAACTTTTTCTAAAGCGGGATTTTTTTTATTTTTTTACCTTTTAACCAATGGAAATACATTTTTTCTATCGGGTTTCCGTCCTTTATAGGTTTTCTATATTGTCTATTTTGTCATTCTTTTAACTTCTGGCCTTTTTAAATTTCCTTTTTTTCATGAACTATTTTTCTTGATAGTGAAATAAATTTCAGTTATAATAGGGGGTAGGGAGGGATTCTTTTTATTTTTTGCTTCCACATTTCCCTTCTTTTACAATTTTCATGTTAATTTTTTCTCAATTTTATGCATAATTAATAATTTTTTAAAAATCAAGTACAGGAGACACGCTTATGGACGAAAACGATATGAAAAAAAAGTTTTTTTTCAACACAAAATCCCCTGCCTACCGGAGGGCATTGGAAGACTGTGAACGTGTGGCAGCTTCCAATGTAAACGTCCTCCTTATCGGTGAATCCGGTTCCGGCAAGGATGTGGCCGCACAGTATATCCATGCCTGCAGCCGCCGTTCCGACATGCCGCTCATAGCGGTCAACTGTAATGCCTATACGGAATCCCTTCTGGAAGCAGAACTGTTCGGCCATGAACAGGGCGCGTTTACAGGCGCCATCAAGGGAAGGGCTGGAAAATTCGAGCTGGCTGATAAGAGTACCCTGTTCTTAGATGAAGTGGGCGACATCAACCTGACCACCCAGGTAAAGCTTCTGCGGGCCATTGAGACAAAGAGAATCGAGCGAATCGGCGGCAACAACAGCAAGCAGCTGGATTTCCGGCTGATAACCGCCACCAACCGCGATCTGGTGGCCAAGGTCCGCAACAGTACGTTCCGCGAAGATTTCTTTTACCGTATCAGTACCATTGTCATCCGCATCCCCGCCCTCAAAGAGAGGAAGGAGGACCTGGTGGACATGATTCACTTCTTCCTGGAGGAATCCCAGCGGGTAAACCAAATCAGAATCGACAGCATCGACGAGAAGGCCTGGGATTTTCTTATTAATTATGATTATCCGGGCAACATCAGGGAGCTGAGGAACCATGTGGACCGGATGGTGGTCCTCTCCAAGAACCATGTCATCACCACGGAAGGAATACCGATTCTCTATAATCTGAAGACAACAGATGACGACAGTCCCTCCACCGCCTTTACCCAGGCAGGAATCGTCCCCTGGCGCGAATTCAAGCGCCGCAGCGAGAGGGAGTACCTTCAGTGGGTACTTAACCAGATGGGATGGAACATATCAGCCACCGCCTATAAGCTGGGCATCAGCGCCAGACAGCTGTTTAATAAGATTAATGAATATAATCTGGAGAATCCCCAGACCGGAAGGCCCCAGAAGCCGGTGCACAGTATCTGAGGCCAGATAACGCACTGATTTTTTACATAATAATTTTTTCTATACAAAAACGTGCTGCGAAAGCCCAATCCAGTTGGCATTCACAGCACGTATTTTATAGTGGCCGGTTTCAGGTGTGCTGAAACTCCGGCTGTCCTGCATTTTATTGCGTATGGCAAATCCTCTCAATCTCCTGCACAATTTCTCTGAGACAATCCTCCAGCACAACATTTTCATACTGCCTTGTTATGTTGCTCTGTTCCAGATGGCTGGGGCTGAAATCCTCCTCATCTGCCAGAAAACGCCTGCACATTTCCTTATATTTAGGCACGGTCTGCTGCTGCTCCCGTTCCAGAGCCCGGCGCAGCCTCAATCCATCCTCTACATGAATATAGATGGGGACAAGGGCTTCCTCCCCATAATAAGCACGCATCTTCCCGTAGGATTCCAGAGTGCCCATAATCAGATAATTGCCTGTTTTCAGATCGATCTGCCCATCGTCCGCTGTAAAATAACTCCATGGGCCGTATACCGTGTCATATGTGCGGCATTCAATTAAAATACCATCTTTCCTGCACTGGTCCAGATAGGAGGGGTCCACAAAAAAATACTCCACCCCATTGTGTTCCCCGTCCCGTATGGGTCTGGTGGTATACATGGTAACTGTCTTAAGTTCCGGCATTCTGCTGTGGAGCTTCTTATATATGGTATCTTTTCCCGAGGCACTCTTGCCCATGACATAAAATATCTTTCCCATGATTCTCTCTGCACTTTCTATTCTCAGTCAGTTCTCATTCCGTCTTAATATAAAATCAATCCTTCTGCACAACCCGGATGGTCCTTAGGGATTGGTCCGCAGGCCCCTGCACCGGAAGCCCCTTATCCCTGTATTCCAGGATCACTTCCAGAATGGGTCTGCTGATCCATTCCCCGGGAGCCACAATGGGGATACCCGGCGGATAAATATAGACAAACTCCCCGGAAATACACCCTGCGCTGTCCTCCAGACCGACGGACGCCATTTTCTCCTCCATGGCTTCTCCCATGGACATGGCCGTGTCGCACCGCATACTGTATACACTTTTCTGGTTCCCGCTGCGCCCGTCTGGTTTATAACCGGCATCCGTCAGTTGGGTGTCAATCCTGGTCAATGCATCCCCCAGCCGCTCCAGGCCTTCCCCGCTGTCCATAACCGTGGTAATGGCTGTCACGTAATCTGCCCCGCACATCTCCATCTCCAGGTGATACTCTCTGCGCAGAATGTCATCCAGATGCGCGCCTGTAAACCCGGTCAATCCATCTACTGCCGGATACAGGCAGGTTCCCCTGGTAGACACCACGATTTTGGAGATATCCAGGTCCCTGATTCCGGCCTGTCCTATAAGCCCTGTATCCGCAAGACGAAGATGCCTCATCTGACCCAGTCTCCGGCGCAGCCTGTGAAGCTGTTTCCCATAAGGCGCCGTATCCGTCTGTTCCATCTGGTAAATACTGTTTTCTATACTGGCCATTAGAACATAAGAAGGACTGCTGCTCTGCACCATATGGATATACCGGTCAATCCGCTCCCTGTCTGCATAGCATCCACCGTCCGGCCGGTTGCATTTAATATGGAGCAGGGCTGTCTGGGTCAGGCTGGGAAGGGTCTTGTGGACGCTCTGAATCACCACATCTGCTCCCAGGTCCAGGGCAGACACAGGAAACATGGCGTCATACCGGAAATGGGCGCCGTGAGCCTCATCCACAATCAACGGAAGCCCGGCCCTGTGTACAATTCGGGCAATGGCCTCTATATCGGATACAATTCCGTCATAGGTCGGACATACGATAAGTACGGCCTGTGTATCCATATACCGGTTAAGCATCCTGTCCACATCTTCAGCCGTAATTCCTCCCTGTATCCCCAATCCTTCTATCTCCTGTGGATAAACATAAGAGGTTTTCAACTGATTGAGACAGATTCCGTGGTACACGGATTTATGGCAGTTCCTGCTCACCAGGATTCTCCCGCCTCTGGGAACGGATCCGCATACTGCTGCCAGTATCCCGCCGGTACTTCCATTAATCAGATAATAGGTCTGGTCCGCCCCGTAGACATCTGCCGCCCATTTCATGGAATCCTTTAAAATGCCCTCTGGATGGTGAAGATTATCAAACCCCTCAATCTCCGTTATATCCACTGCAAAGGGATTTGTAAAGGAGTCCGTGCAGGAGTTCATAAAGGATTCCTCCGGCCCCGTCCTGCGCTTATGCCCCGGCATATGGAAGGGATACATATCCGACCTGGCATATGCGGCCAGGCGGTTAATCAGAAGTTCTTCCTGTCTCATCCCAATGTCCTCTCACGGCTTCTCAATATCAGCCTTGTCATGCTGTCCTTTAGCTGTTTCCGGTTGCGGACCACCAGCGTCTTATGGGGATATCTGGCTTTAATGGACCGATAGCTGTGGTTCTCATCCCTTCCGTCACGGAGAATCCATTTTACAAAGTCCCAGTCAATCTTCTCCCGGCAGCCCTCTGCCATGCTCTCCCTGGTTTTATCCCTGTATTCCAGATACCGTTTCACCGCCTGCCACAGACAGATTCTTCTGGTATAGTCCATGAATACAATGAGATCTGCTTCCTCCAGACGCCGTTCCTGGCAGAATTTAGCGTAGTTTCCGTCAATAATCCAGCCCGTGTCCTGATTCTCATTCAGAAATTCCTCTGCCATACGCTTTGCTTCTTCCCGGTTCCTCTCTTTCCATCCGGGCTCAAATTGTATCCTGTCCAAATACAGAACCGGGCAGTCGTAGAGCCTGCCCAGTTTCTTAGCCAGTGTGGATTTCCCCGCACCGCTGTATCCCATCACTGCTATTTTCATATTGTCAGCTCCATATCATCCGCGTTTTTCTTTTCATAGTATACATGAAAAACCATGGGATTCATAGAGGAATTCTCAGAGTTTATTTCTGGCTTTCAGCACTGAAAAATTAAAGGTCCTAAGTCCCATGGGGTTCCCATCATCCCAAACCTCGTATCTTCCGGCATACCAGGACAGAAGGCGCTCCTTTATTTCGGAATCCTCCATTCCCTCCAGGGCCGGTGCGGCATCTGTGGAAAGGCGCATAAAATCCCTCTGCTCCACCCCGGCAATGCTGTCCTTGTGCGCCACATTATAGCGGGCTGTTATATAGTCCGGCCTCATCCAGGCAAATACCAGATAAAAGGAGGATACCACAGCCAGGCAGAACCGGAACAGAGGAAACTCATGATTGAAAATAAGAATTACCACCCCTGCCATGAGCACAAACAGCATGGCCAAAAACCATAGTACCAGGATTCTGAGAAAGGTCAGCTGGTACTGCTGTACGTAAAGCACCATTCTGTATGCGGCGGATGCCAGCATCACATAGGTACAGAGGCTGACCAGAAGCAGAAATCCATTTAACAGCACATGTTCCCGAAAATACTTAAGACACATGAGCACCATCACAAGGTTCAGGACAGCCACAAAGAGAAGCTGGAAAAATCCCTGTCTGGCGTACTGGGAATAGGTCATCCCCTCCGGCAGGCTGCCCTTTCCCATAAAAAGATACACAATCTGGATGACACAGAATACCAGATAAACCAAACCCACCATGGCCATGAAGCTGACCGCTGCCACCGGCGAATGCCTGCGTACATTGACCATTCCGTCGCTGATGCTTCCTCCATAGGCGCTGCAGACCAGACAGTACATGGCCAGTGACCAGAATATGGTCTGGATCACCACCATGAACAGGGTAACCGGATTGAGGAACTTTGAAATGACAACTGACAGCATGTTCCTGAATACCATATCAGCCCCAGACAAGAGCACACACAGGAATATGACAGCCGGTACAGCCGCACAGGCGCCTGCCAGCAGCCGGAACACATTCCGGCTCCGTTTATCCTTAAGGGACAGTATATATTCCCCTAAATGGCGGAAGGGGTAGAGAACCATCCCTACCGCCTGAGCCAGATACAGAACAATGGAAGCCATATATTTTCCTATATTCCACTTATTATCCTGATGGCACTGGTGAAGAATGAAAATACAGAACAGCAAAATCAGAGCCAGACGGTTCATATAATAACCAACTGCCATATTACCCGTAAAACAGGCGGAAAGCCCAATCAAAAGGGATACGGCTGCCAGCAAATAAGAATCCTTCTTGATGGGCACCCCCATTTTTCTGAATATCAGAAATGCAGCCCCATAGGTCACCGCCACAAACAAAGGGACTGTAATCCCCAGAGGATTCCGAAACAGGCAGAAGCTGGCGCTTACACCATAAAAAATGCTGAGAACACCGAAAAATCCAAACTCCATTCCAATCCGCTGCAGACGTGCGCCTAATTTCTCCTCTGCCCGGCCCCCAGTGCCCTTTACTTCCCCCTGGGCTGTTGCGGTCAAATACATCTTATCGTCCATTCTCATCCTCTCCTTCCTCTTGTTCATAACTTAATATATCTCCCGGCTGGCAGTCCAAAGCTTTACAGATCGCCTCCAGGGTGGAAAACCGGATTGCCTTTGCTTTATTATTTTTCAGGATGGACAGATTTGCCATGGTAATATCCACTTCCGCAGACAATTCCTTCAGGCCCTTTTTTCTCCTGGCCATCATCACATCCAGATTGATTACAATTCCCATGTCATTCCTCCCTGTCTATATGGTCAGGTCATTTTCCTGCTTGTAGCGGATCGCCTGTTCAAATACCAGACAAAGCACAAAACAGAAAAGGCCTGCGATTGAAAACACAATAATAATCACTGCTGTGGCCGGAGTAAACGCCACAAAAAGGCGGAGAACAGACAGAACGGCTATGAGAAAGCTGCATTTCCCCATTCTTTTTAAGGATGCTGCATTTTCCATCACAAATGCGTCATCTGCCAGCACAGTTGCAAACATCCGCCGCAGCTCCAGCACCAGCAAAAGAGCCAGCACCCCGGACGCCATGTAAAGCGCACACTGAACCACATAGTAGGTCCTGAATTTCTCTATATACATACCTACATAATGGAAAATAACCGGAATCGCCGCTGTTATAGCCATCCCCACATAAAACATGATGTCCAGAAGCCCTTTTGTAAATCTTACCAAACGCATATTCATACTAAATCCACCTTTCTGTATTGCTTATGTGCCCTGCAAAAGGGCTTGCGGGGCTTACGGGTTACCCTGGCAAAAGCCTCACCTGGAATTTCTTACTTGATTCCTTACTTGGAATATAACACCATTTATATTATTTTTCAATATCTTTTTATTGATATTCGATAAATTAATATTGATATATGATAAAATTTAAGAAGATTTAAGAAGATTGTAAAGTACAGTTGTAAAGTACGGTAACGTACAATGTAAAGTATGGGGAAAGTACTAAATACCGGCAGCATAGGCAAAATCCAATTGACACAGTATATAGTTTGAATTATAATTATTAGCATTCTAATTATCTTGAAAGGTGGTCCGTATATTCATGACATTTCACTATCTTCTAATGGCAGGCCATGCCATATATCTGAAGCAGCTCATGGCGGAGCTGAACCATACCGGGCTGACTCCCGGACAGCCCAAGGTCCTGGATTATCTCATGGAACACGATGGGGCAAACCAAAAGGAAATAGCAAATGCCTGCCATATAGAAGCCGCGACCCTCACCTCCGTACTCAACGGCATGGAGACAAAATCCCTTATTGAGCGCAGAAGAGCGGACGGCAACCGGCGATCTTTTTATGTCTTTCTGACTGACCGCGGAAGGGAAATGGGCAGAGAGGTAACGGAGGCTTTTGCCAGACTGGAGGAATATACCTTTCAGGATATCCCTCCTGAAAAGGTCGGTGAATTTATGGAAATGTTCCAGGAATTATATGAAAGAATGAAAAATCACGCTGATACCGGGGAACCAACAAAATAAACATTACATTAAAATCAAATAAGGAGACAAACGCCACATGCCATATGGAATCATAACCAACTGCGCTGCCGTATTTCTGGGAGGTATCCTGGGGGCAGTTTTAAAAAATTATTTTCCACAGAAATTAAAAGAGGCCCTGCCCAATATCTTTGGTCTGTCGGCCATCACCATGGGAATCGGCCTTATTATCATGTTAAAAAGTCTTTCAGCTGTGGTACTGGCCCTTATCGTGGGAACGGTCATAGGAGAACTTCTGAACCTGGAGGATAATCTGTTAAAGGGGCTTCACAAGCTGGAGCAAAAACTTCCCGTGAACCTGGATGACGAACAGATGGATGTATTAATCAGCATGATTATCCTGTTCTGTTTCAGCGGCACCGGGGTATTCGGCGCCATGAACTCAGCCATGACCGGCGACCATTCCATCCTCTATGCCAAGGCTGTCATGGATTTCTTTACAGCCATCATCTTCGGAACTACCGCAGGCTATCTGGTAGGCTTTATCGCAGTTCCGCAATTTGCCGTGGGCATCCTTCTGTTTGGAGGAGCTTCCTACATACTCCCCCTGGTCACTGAAACCATGCTGGCTAATTTTAAGGCCTGCGGCGGGATCATCACCCTGGCAGTGGGATTAAAAATTGCAGGCATCAAACGGACCAAGGTCTTAAATATCCTTCCGGCCATCGCCATTATCTTCCCGCTGTCATGCCTGCTTTAAAAAATGGTAAAAATCCACATATGAAATGTTGTTGTAACAACATACAATCCGTCGTCTCCATTGTATACTTCTATCATAACATCCATTGGCTAAAGTACTCATAACGAGGAGGATAAAAGAATGATCAGAAGAATTATTAAGATAAATGAAGACCTGTGCAACGGATGCGGCGCATGTGCTGACGCATGTCATGAAGGCGCCATTGCAATGGTAAATGGCAAAGCCAGGCTCATAAAGGACGATTACTGCGACGGCCTTGGCGACTGTCTGCCCACCTGCCCCACAGGGGCCATCACCTTTGAGGAAAGGGAGGCAGCTGCCTATGATGAGGCAGCCGTAAAAGCCCGCATGCACCAGAGCCGGAACTTGTCCCCTTCCGACGCCCCCCTTCACAGGGAATGTCCGGAAAGCCGGCTGACCCAGTGGCCTGTGCAGATTAAGCTGGCTCCTGTCCAGGCTCCCTATTTTAAGGATGCCCGCCTTTTGATAGCAGCTGACTGTACCGCCTTTGCCTATGGCAATTTCCACAATGACTTTATAGCCGGCCGCATCACACTCATCGGCTGTCCAAAGCTGGATATGGTGGATTACTCTGAAAAGCTGACGGAAATCATCCGTCTCAATGATATCAGGGATGTCACCATTGTCCGCATGGAAGTTCCATGCTGCGGCGGTATTGAAAATGCCGCGAAACGCGCCCTCCAGGCCAGCGGGAAATTCATTCCGTGGCAGGTTGTGACCGTGAGGACGGATGGAAGCCTGATACGGTAGCCTGGTATGACAGACCATACGGTAACCTCATATAGAAAATAAAAAATATGCCTGAAAACTAACCATCCATGACAGTGCCCTCATTAAATGCCTTTCCTGTCTTATACTGCAATTACCCTAAGGATGCATGCAAACCAGAAAGCATACGCATAGGGATGTATTCAACCATTTTAGTATAAACAGGCGAAAGGAAGGTTAGGAAAATGAAACGTATTTCATATGAAAATTTGGAATCTGAAGGGTATCTGTTAAAGGAGGACGCAAAAAGTATTGAAGCATATGCCGGAAAGCATTCTGTCATGGTCAGCTTCCGCAATGCAGGTTCCGCCACATTAAACCAGCTGAAAAAGGGAGCCGCCGCAAAGGGACATGATATCCTGGACAAAACCATAAAAAGTAAAACCCTGGGGCTTAAGACAGATGCTGGTCTGGCAGATTTAAATACGGCACTGCTGTCAGCCATGGAAGCGGACGCCAGTACCGCATCAATCCTTGACGCGTGGAGCCTGCTGGGCGGTTTCGTGGCGTCCTGGAAGGGTAATGTTCCGGTGGGACTTTATCTGAGCAGGCTGGGATGCAGTGAAATCAAAAAAAAATTTCCCGGACAATGTACGGTTATTACTGACAGCAAAGGAATGAAACATGATGTCCTTCTCCTGAAAGGCTCCATGCCAGTCATCCATAAAGTGCTGGAAAATAATAAGGACACATTTCCGCGCTTTTTTTACACTGGCGACTATGATATGCATGACCTGGCCCTGACCATAGGGGCGGGGCGCAGTATCGTGCCTTCAGAAAGCCCTGAGGAACTGCGTATTATCAGCGAGATGAACCATGCCATCTTCAATGCGCTGAAATCAGATACGTCAGAACCCTATAACATAATTCGTTACAACTCCATGAATGTGACAATTAATAAGGAAAAGCGGGATGACCAGGAATATCAGGTGATCCGCCACGGCGCCCAGGTCAGTTATCTGGCTCATATGTTAGCAGAAGAAAAATCGGAAGCAATTATCTATACCGTGGCAGACAAGACACATAATGAGGAAATTGCAGTCTATTCTAAAACAGGCGGCTGGGAACTGCTGGACCCTGTTACGGAATTAAACTCATGGTATGAAAAAAACGGTGTGAAACTTAAAATAACCTGGAAAGATGATGTAAAACAAAAGGAGACCATTGCCAGAGGCATTGCAAACCAAATCTACCGTGAGATTCAGGCAGCCGGCAAAAACAAAGTATCACAAAACTGGCTCGTCAATGCAATACATGTCTGTATAAAAGCTGACAAATCTGTTGTGGATGATATTACAGCATTAACCATAGAAACACTTGCCGGGAATACATCCGGTGCCGTACTGCGCAAAACTGCGGATGGATATGAGCGGACTGTTCCCATGGCATAAGAAAACCTGCCTGTGATGGGCTGTGTATAAAGCACAAGGCGCTTAAGATACGGATATAACCTTATCTTAAACGCCTTTTTGCGGTTGTTATTTCTCTTTCGTCTCAATCATCTTTTTAATATCTTCAATAAACGCATCCAGTCCCGCAGCACCCAGGTCGCCCTTATCCCGGCTTCTCACCGTGATTGCTCCCTCTGCCGCTTCCTTCTCACCCAGAACCAGCATATAGGGAACCTTCTCCAACTGTGCCTGGCGGATCTTGTATCCTACCTTCTCGTCCTTGTGATCCAGCTCTGTGCGGATGCCGGCCGCCTTTAATTTTTCATATACACCGGTTGCATAATCCATGGACTTCTCAGAAACAGGAATTACTTTAACCTGTACCGGAGCCAGCCATACCGGGAACTTGCCTGCAAAGTGCTCAATCAGGATGCCGATGAAACGCTCAATGGATCCGAAGCATACGCGGTGAATCATAATTGGACGCTTCTTGGAACCATCCTCAGCCGTGTACTCCAGGTCAAACCTCTGAGGCATCTGGAAATCCAGCTGAATGGTACCGCACTGCCATGTCCTGCCCAGGGAATCCCTCAGGTGGAAGTCAATCTTAGGGCCATAGAACGCGCCGTCTCCCTCGTTTACAATATAATCAAGGCCCATGTCCTCCAGAGCCTTCCTCAGGCCGTTTGTAGCCATCTCCCAATCCTCGTCAGAACCCATGGAATCCTCGGGCCTGGTGGACAGCTCCACAAAATACTCAAAGCCAAACTGTGTATACACTTCATTAATCAGTTTTGTTACGCCCTTAATCTGATCCTCAATCTGGTCGTCCCTCATAAAGATATGGGCATCATCCTGGGTAAAACAGCGCACGCGCATCAGACCGTGGAGCTGTCCGCTTTTCTCATGGCGGTGAACCAGTCCCAGCTCGCCTACCTTTAAAGGCAGGTCGCGGTAAGAGTGGGGCTGATTCTTATAAACCAGCATTCCTCCCGGACAGTTCATAGGCTTGACAGCATAGTCTTCCTCGTCAATGACCGTGGTGTACATATTATCTTTGTAATGATCCCAGTGTCCTGAATTCTCCCACAGCTTACGGCTCAGAATAATAGGGGTGGAAACCTCCTGATAGCCGTCCCTGTAATGAATCTCACGCCAGTAATCAATCAAGGTATTCTTTAACGTCATTCCCTTTGGAAGGAAGAATGGGAACCCGGGTCCTTCCTCTGCAAACATGAACAGACCCAGCTCCTTGCCCAGTTTCCTGTGGTCACGCTTCTTTGCCTCCTCCATCATGGTCAGGTAGCTCTCCAGGTCTGTCTTATTGGCAAACGCGGTTCCGTAAATCCTGGTAAGCATCTTGTTCTTCTCGCTGCCTCGCCAGTACGCGCCTGCGATACTCGTAAGCTTAAATGCCTTTACACCCTTTGTATACATGATATGGGGTCCTGCGCAAAGGTCCACAAATTCGCCCTGCTGGTAAAAGCTTATGGTCTCCTCCTCAGGCAGGTCTTCGATAAGCTCTACCTTATACGGCTCGCCTTTTTCCTCCATGAATCTGACAGCCTCAGCCCTTGGAAGCACAAAAGGCTTAACCGGAAGATTTTCCTTTACAATCTTAGCCATCTCTGCCTCTAACTTCTCTAGGTCCTCAGGAGTGAAGCCTCCCTCCCTGTCAAAATCATAGTAAAAGCCGTCATCAATAGCCGGTCCAATGGCCAGCTTTGCATCCGGATACAATCTTTTCACTGCCTGTGCCAGCACATGGGATGCCGTATGGCGTATGGCCCTTAATTCATCCTCAGCTTCCTGTACACTTCCGTCTGGTAAAATGATCTTCATACGAATCTCCTTTCTTCTATGGGCCATTTATGGCTCCATCTCTTTGGTGTTATTCTGATATGATGATTCCGGCTGTTCTGCTGAAAAACATTCCTTCTGAATATGTCCGCTGCCGGAATCCTGTGTAAAAAACGGGAAAATAAAAACCCCTGGACATATTCTTATGTCCAAGGGTGCATTCACACGGTTCCACCTTGATTTTCACTCATTTATCCCTTAACGCGGGGTACGGCGCCATTTCCCATCCTTCTTTGTGCTGTAACACATATCCGGACATCCCTGACGCGGCTCAGGACTGGTATTCGTCAATCTTTGGTATGCGGCCATTCCACCAACCGGCCTGCTCTCTGGATACTTCCCACTGACTACTGCTTCCCTCAATGCCTTTGCTGCTTATTGCTATTCTTGATTATATCACCTGACTCTGATTTGTCAAGACCGGCTTGCAAGGCTTTTTATTCCCATATAAGATTGTTCCGCTCATCTTTATCCACAATTCCACCCTCATACTCCGCCCATCTGTGGATAACATTTACTTTCCCCTTCATTTCTGTTAAAATATACCCAGCACAAAAGAAAAGAAGGTGAATCCATGAAAATTGTCATCATAGACGGACAGGGCGGGAAGATGGGTAAATCAGTTATCGAACAGCTGAAAAAGCGTTTTCCAGGTCTGGAGACATATGCCATCGGAACAAACAGCATAGCCACATCCGCCATGCTCAAAGCAGGCGCCACCTATGGCGCTACTGGTGAGAATCCGGTTATTGTCAATGCCCAGGACGCAGATATCATCATCGGCCCTATCGGCATTGTCATGGCTAATTCCCTTTTGGGGGAGATTACGCCTGCCATGGCCACAGCCATTGGCATCAGTAAAGCATATAAGATACTGATTCCGGTCAACCGATGCAATCATTACATCGTAGGCTGCCAGAACAGTACCTTATCTGATTATATCAATATGGTATGTGATGAAGTAGGAAAGGAAGCAGGTATCAATGAGAACCATTGAATTTAAAATGGAACGCCAGGGACTTGTAAATAAAGGAGATAAAGTAAAAATAATCGAGCGGGAAGGAACCAGCAGCTACAGCTATATCATTGATCCGGCTGTAGCCATGTCCGGCTGCTTCGCCGCCCGTTACCGCATTAAATCCGAATACGGAATTGTAAAAGACATCCGCGAAAATTCCCGGGGGTTCTATGTGATAGTAGATTTTGATGAGGATGAGCCCCGCTAATTCAGGTTTCCCTCTTTATCCCAACGGCACTATCTTCACCTCAGCAGATGGTTCCGTCACCGGCGGAACCGTGGGAGCAGGCGCCGGAACCGTGGGCACAGCTGTATCCGTATGAGGTCCCTCCGTGCTGATGACAGGATCATTATTGATGGAAGGTTCCACCGGTGAGACAGTCTCTGTGGAAGCCGGCGGCATAGTCTCAATTGGCTGGATTATATCCCCTGTCTCCTGAGCTTCGCTGCTCTCTGCGGTATCTGTTGAGGGAACCATATCAATCAGGTTTCTGTCTCCTGCATTGAGCTCAATGGCTTTGCTCCACAGGATACTGGTTATTCCGCTGTTTCTGTCCCATTGACAATCATGCCACAGGCAGATGACCTTGCCGTCCCTGACCATTATAATTTCCAGCATGTCATTTCCGTCCACATGCTTACCTGTACGTGCGGATGCATCCTCTATCTGATAAATGCTCCCATCTCTTGCTATCATAACAACGGTTCCATAAGCCTGTTTCCAGATAGCAGGATTGTATTCCCCGAATATCTGGCCCTCGTCTTCATAGTAGTACATATTCTGCATAACACCAGGGAAACGCTCTGACACTGCTTGTTTATTCTGCCCGTCCAAATCAGCTTTAAAAATCTGGCTGTACCACTCTCCGCCGGTACCTTTATCCACATAACTGCTGTAGTAGATCTGGTTATCCACAATACAATAGCTTTGTACACCATAATTTTCCCTGATAACAGCAGTATCGCTCCCATCGCTTTTTACGCAGACAGAAGATTTAGTTCCGCTGCCGCCCAGATAATATGTCTTTCCGTCAACGGCTACCTGGCCGTGTTTTACATATTTTATCTTGCCATCTTCCTCAATCCTGTATACCCGGTCTCCAATGCTGACGCTGCTGCCGCTTTCAGCCACCGCTGGATTTCCCATGCCGTCTACCAGATAGCAGTTTCCATCTTTTATAACCACCGAATACCTGGCCTCCCCGGTAGCAACCTCTGTGCCTGAGGTGGCCTGATAAATTTTCCCGGCCTGAGAGTAATAGATAATATCCCCCAGCACCATATAGCCATCCACATTCTCAGCAATCAATTCTTTGGTATCACTTCCCGGCCTCATCCTGAACAGCTTATCACAAAGCCCCCTCTCGGCCTCAGAAAGGCCCTGTTTCTGGCTTTCCTTTACCTTAGGCAGGAAATATACGTAATCACCGTAAGCACGCATAGAATTCCTTGTGGTCTTTTCAGGAGCACTCTCCCCTCCCAGCACCACTACCTTGTTCTCCACTGTCTTGCGGTACAGTATGGTCTTAAAAAGTCCTGTGTCTTCAGTTCTCAGATAACACCAGAAGGCATTGGTCCTCACAAGACTGTCCAGATTTTCACCGGTACTTTCAGGTACATAGTCCGGATCAATCTGGATATTCTTCAGATATCCCTTTGTATCGTGACAGGTGTATGTCTGACCTTCCTGTTTCAACTCTCCGGTAGCCATAATACCGTCACTGTCAAAATAATAGAGGAAACCCTCTATATCCTTCCACTGGTCTGTCACATATTCCTTTTCATCCAGATAATACATCCACCCCTTAGCTGTCTCATTCCATCCGGCCTTTGGCTCATCCTTTGTATCTATGGTGATAGAAGGCATCTCCTTTTCCTCTGTAGTGAAATCCAGATTTTTATAATCCGATCGGATTTTCCCAACCACGGACATGATTACATATACGGCTGCCATCATAATAATGGCTGCCATAATAATCAAAAATACGCTCTTGATTGGTGAGTCCTTTTTTTTACGCCGTCTGCTCATTTATTTTCCCCTGGTATCATTTGTTGTATGATTTGTTAATAGCATATCAAATCCTTAAAACATTATTTATACTATCAGACTTCCGGCATTTTTACAATGAAGGAAATCTTACAATAAAACAAAAAAGCACCTATCAATAAGATAAGTGCCAAATACCCAAAGTCGGAATCGAACCAACGACACGAGGATTTTCAGTCCTCTGCTCTACCAACTGAGCTATCTGGGCATCAATGAGCGTGCCGGGATTCGAACCCGGGACAACTTGATTAAAGGCAGTATTTTTAACCCATTTAAGGCTACTTGACATATTTACAGGATTGGTATAATATAATAATATCAGGAAGTTTAGTACACATGTTGCACTAAACAAAGCCCCAAAGAGTACCAGTCTTTGGGGCTTCTTTTTGGTTAGCTGTCTTTACGGTTCCGGTCTAACCATTTGCATATGTAGTAACCAGCTACACTTGCCATAACCGAAACCAGGAAGTTTAATACATTGGACATGTTGCACACCCCCTTTCCGCTGTGCGGTATAGGGTAGACAGCAAACCTATTATACTATATTTGATTATATCTTTACAACATACTACTTCCTTTTCTTGGGTTTGGAATACGGCTTTTTTCATCTGTTATACCTAATATATAATCAGAGCGTACACCATATAACTCCGTTAGTTTTATCAAATGCTCTAAAGGCAGTGAACGAGTGCCCTTTTCGTAATGTCCATATGACCTTTGAGTTACACATAAATAGCTTGCGACATATTTTTGTGTCCAATTGCGTGATTCCCTTAGTCTGCTAAACGTTCCAATTTCATTTAGTTTACCCTTTATGGACACTATTATATGTAAGAACAATAAATATTTATTGGAATCTGCAAAATGCTCTGTCCCTTGGCTGACTGCCAGAAATAAGGCTATAATCGCTTTAATGCTGGATTCTGGTCTTAGGCAGAACGAAGTATGCATATTAGTAAAAAAGGGGCTGGATTTTGACCGTAGTGCTTTACAGGTCACTGGGAAGGGTTGCAAAGACCGTTTAGTCCCCTTAGGGTATATTTCCAAAATGTTGCTGGAAGATTATCTGTCTCAATGTCCATATAAAGATGTGGACTATGTATTTTGTGGCAGGATGGGGAATCAGATTTCTAGGAATGCAATCAAAGTGTTTATGAATCGTTTGAAACATCAAATTCCTTTTGATATTTCCTCACATAAATTAAGGCATAATTTTGCCACTAATTTTTGTATTGATAACTATCGCAGAACGGGAAATACTGGTGTCTACGATTTGAGCATTTTAATGGGGCATGAAAGTATAGAAACCACTAAAAGATATGAACACTTTGCACATGAAATAATTGCTGTTGAAAACTGCAATTCCCACCTTGATAATATCTATTTAAAATAAATTCTTTGTGGATAAATTCCCTAAAATAACGTATTTACGTACTTTTTGACAATAAAAAAGCACCCATCCATTAAGGATAAGTGCTAAATGCCCAAAGTCGGAATCGAACCAACGACACGAGGATTTTCAGTCCTCTGCTCTACCAACTGAGCTATCTGGGCATTTGTCTATGGGAACAATCAGGAATCATTTGTAATTATCCTTACAAGCTCTGTTCCATCAGCGACATCAACAATTTTACAAGATTTCTCTAATATTGTCAAGATGAATTTTGAGTAAAATAAACTTAATTCACCTTAATTCCTTTTTTATCGTACTCTCAGATATAAAATCAGCATTCGCCCTGGGGGGCCGGATAAACAAAAAGACATGGCTGTTCTGCCATGTCTTTAAGAATATCATGTTACACATACTCCTTACGCCCGCTGGCGTCCGCAATGCCTTCCTCTTCCCTGTACTTGGCAACGGTCCGGCGGGAGATGGATATGCCGCGTTCTGCCAGCTTTTCACCCAGAAGGCGGTCGCTGTAAGGCTTCTTTTTGTTTTCTTCCTCTATGATTTCCCGAAGAACCCGCTTGATATCCGCGGCAGTCACGGACTGGGTGCCGCTTTCACTGCTGCTTTCCTGGACAGCCACACTGCGCGAGAAGAAAAAGTTCATGGGGTATACACCCCAGGAGCACTGAAGGTATTTCTTGCTGACAGCCCTGCTGACTGTGGATTCGTGGATGTCCAGTTCCTGGGCGATATCTGCCAGCCTTAAGGGATTCAGGTGGGCAGGTCCGAAGGTGAAGAACTCCTCCTGGTGTTCAAGGATGGCCCGTGATACCTGCATCAGCGTCTTTCCGCGCTGGGTTACACACTGTTTGACCCACTCGGCCTGCCGGATTTTATTGCCCAGATACTCCTTCAGTTCAGAGGATTCAGGATTCTGGTTCATCTGGCGGTAGTAGCTGTTAAGCTCAATGGTGGGATACATGGATTCGTTCAGCAGGATGTCAAAATGGTCCTTGAACTTTACAATAGTCACATCCGGTATGATGTAACGGAGCTGGTCCCTGCTGCTGAAGGATACACCCGGTTTGGGGTTCAGGGATTTAATAATCTGACAGTAACCCGCAGTTTCAGTGGGAGAGAGGCGAAGCTTCCTGGCAATGGCCGGAATCTGATTCTTGGCAACCATTTCCAGGCAGTTGTCGATGATGGATTCCAGTACAGGGGTCAGCATGTCCCTGCGTTCCAGCTGCAGCTTCAGGCATTCCTCCAGTGTACGCGCGCAGACGCCGGAGGGGTCCAGGGCCTGGAGATCGGACAGGAGATCTTCCACTATCTCGGTATCGGTCCCAAAGTAGGAGGCAATGGTCTCTATGCTCTCTTCCAGGTAGCCCTTGTTGTCAAGACATTCCAGCATGAACTTGATGATTTCCGTTTCCTGGTCCGTGAAGTTTTCCGTGATGAGCTGGGACCACAGATAATCCTGAAGGGTCTCGCCGTCGTCAGTGTTAATGTTCCAGCTGGATTTAAAGTCGTAGTCATCGTCATTATTCTGGCGCTGGTACAGATAGTAATTCTCCTCATTGAAAGAATTAAGCCATTCCTGCTGTTCGATGGACTCACGCTGCTCTTCAGCAGTGGGAGGCTCCACAATGTCGATTACCGGGTTTTCCAATGCCAGTTCATTGATATAAGTATTCAGCTCCTGGGAGGTCATCTGAAGAATCTCAGCTGACTGAATCATCCGCTGTGACAAAGTCTGGGTTTGTTTTACCTGTAATTTTAGGTCCATAACACTTCCTTCTTTCGTGATATCTCATAGTGCATCAGAGCGTGTTTAAAAATTGTGTTCCGCCAGATGGCGGGCAGTCAGTTTCAAACAGGCTCCGGAGAGGTGATGATTGCGCCGGGCAGTATGAGGCAGAAACAAGTTTCCGGTCTGCCCTGGAAATTTTAATGAAATAATTATAACACAGATGGCCTTTTGGTACAATGATGCACTTGGACATTTAAGGAGGCCGGAAAAATGCTGCTGCGTACAATCAGAGGCTAAGCGCGCCCGGGCAGCTGGCTCCGCAAATCAGCCTTTAAAATCCTGTGGAGGCATGTTATAATATCGCCATGGTCCGGACCGCAGGGAAATGGCTGGGATCAGGCAGATGCCGGCGTCCTGTAATGCATTTTCAGGCACCCTGTGGACGGAAGAATGAATTCAGGAAGGAAAATATTTCATGTTATTTAGTTCCATGATATTTTTATGGCTGTTCCTGCCCTTTGTGCTGGTCGTGAATCTGGTGCTGCCCATCCGGTTAAGCAGCTTCTTTCTGCTGGCAATGAGTTTTATTTTCTATGCATGGGGAGAGCAGGAGTATATATGGCTTCTCCTTTTGTCCCTGATTGTGAACTATGCAGGCGCTTTGGGGATGGAGGCTGTTCGGGGCAGCAGGCCGGCGGCAGGAACCGGCCCGGAGGCAACTGGAACTGGGGCGGCTGGGGCCGGAGCCGCTGGGGAAGCTGCTGGAGCGGCAGGGGTTACGGCAGGGGTTGCCGTCAGTACAGCCAGCCAGACAGCTTCCGGTGCCGGCAAGCACACTCTCTTTACCCCGGATAAGCTGCTCCTTGTGCTGCTGGTAGCGGTGAACCTGGGTTTTTTAGGGTATTTTAAATACTTTGATTTCCTGACCGGCCTGGTCAATAAGCTGGCGGGGGGCACCGTGGCGGAGCCAAAGAACCTGCTGCTGCCGGTGGGTATCTCATTTTACACATTTCAGATGATATCGTATGTGGCGGATGTGTACCGGGGGACCACAGGGGCCGAGAGGAACCTGCTGAATCTGGGACTTTACATGTCCTTTTTTCCTAAGATGATACAGGGACCCATCGAGCGCTATCAGGGTATGGGCGCCCGCATCAGAAGCCGCCATGTGACGCCGGAACTGTTTGCATGCGGAGCAAGGCGCTTTATCTACGGACTGGGAAAAAAGGTTATACTTGCCAACCAGTTCGGAAGCGTGGTGGACAAGGTTCTGGCCAATCCCATGGACCAGATCAGCGGAGGTTTGGGATGGTATGTGGGAATCCTGTATACACTGCAGATTTATTTTGATTTTTCCGGTTATTCCGATATGGCGGTTGGCCTTGGTAAAATGCTGGGCTTCGAGCTGACGGAGAACTTTAATTATCCATATCTGTCCAGGTCCGTGGGAGAGTTCTGGCGCAGGTGGCATATTTCTCTCTCCAGCTGGTTCAAGGACTACCTTTACATTCCTCTTGGCGGAAGCAGGAAGGGGACGCTTATCACCTGCCGCAATCTGATGATCGTGTTTATCTGTACCGGATTCTGGCATGGCGCGGGTCTGTCCTTTATTGCGTGGGGAATGTATTACGGCTGCCTGCAGGTGGCGGAACGGCTGTTTTTAAAGCGGCGGCTGGAGTGTCTGCCGGCGGCGGTCAGTTATATTTATATGTTTTTTGTAACCGTGGTGGGATGGACCATGTTCCGGGCGGATTCGCTGACCCGGGGACTTATGCTGCTTAAGCAGATGTTTTTTCTGCGCCCGGGGATTTATGATACGGCCATGTACATGAGCCATAAGACCATAGCCTATATGGTGATAGGGATTGTGCTGTGCGGTCCGTTTCAGGCCCTGGTTCCCTGTTTCAGGAAACATATGCAGGACGGCAGAAGCATTTACCTGTCTGAAAGCCTGGGACTTATACTGCTGTTTGCATACTCGATTGTGATGGCTGTGGGAAGCACCTATAATCCGTTTATCTATTTCCGGTTTTAGAGAGGAGGCAGCAGGTGAGACAACGCATAAAAGCATATATATTTGCAGGCATGTTCCTGGGGATGATGATACTGCCCGGACTCCTGTTCATACCTCTTAAGGATTATGTGGACACGGAGAATTACGAGAACCGGGTTTACCAGGAAAAGCCGGTTCTTAATTTCAGGAATCTTTCTGCAGCGGACCTTAAATCCTATCCGGGGCAGTATGATGCCTACTTTAATGACCATCTGGCCTTTAAGAATCCCATTGTGGCCTTTGGAAAACTGGCGGACATTCATGTGTTTGGGGAAGTTACGTCCGATGCCGTGCTTATGGGAAAGGACGGATGGATGTTCTATAAGCTGAAAGGGGAAATGGAGGACAGCATTGCGGACTACCAGGGAACCAATCATTACAGTGCTGATGAGATGGAACGGTTTGGGGCGCTGCTTAAGCAGGCGGAGGAAAATCTGGCCTCCAGAGGGATAAAGCTGGTTTTCTATATGGTCCCCAACAAGGAGCAGGTATACAGCGAGTTTATGCCCTCATCCGTGAAGGTGGTTCAGGAACAGTCCAAGGCGGATTTGCTGTACGAATATCTGAAAGAGAATACGGACTGTGATGTGTACTACCCCCTGGATGAGTTCAGAAAGGCCAAGGATGACTGGTGCCAGATATACAGGAAGTATGATACCCATTGGAATGATATGGGGGCATTTATGGCATCCCAGATGGTGATACAGGACATAGACGGGGAGCCGTTCGGACCTGAGTCATACCGCTCTTATGATATTGAAAACAGAGGAACCTTCAGCGGGGACCTGGCAACCATGCTGAATCTTCAGAAGTATTATGACGATGACCCATTTCTCAAAGTGTCAGGCTACAGGGAGGATGTGTCCTTTGAAATGGATTACCAGAATGAACATGAGACCATCACCCACTACTCCTCAGACGCAGAGGGGAAGGCAGAAAGAATCCTTATTTGCAGGGACTCCTTCGGGGTACACATGGCTGAGTACTTTGCCAGGAACTACCCGGATGTGACGCTGATGGATTACCGGACAGAGGACTGCGGGGCGGCAGCCCTGGAGCTTCAGCCGGACGCAGTGGTGATTGAGGTGGCGGAACGGTATACGGATTACATGTTCGGACTGCTGGAACGTCTGGGTACCATCGGAAGCGGGGATGGGATTCTGAAAGAGGAAGCCGCGGACTGAAACAGGCGGAATGAAAAATACGGCAGCGAATCGGATGAGTGTTCACCGGATATCGCTGCCGCTGTTTTATATTAGATTTGATTTTAATTGCTGTATAAGACATGGGAAAAAACGCTGATCCCCAGGAAAATTGTGCCCAAGCCTACCCGGCCAAAAATCCTTTTCCGATGATTTCGCTGGAGTTGGATATCAGCATGAAGGCCGTGGGTTCAATGGTGCGGATATAGTTGCGCAGCTTTAATGCCTGGCTGCGTTTCATGGTGGTCATGATTACGGTCTTTTCATGATGGGTAAAGGCTCCCTGCGCATGGTATACCGTAGCGCTGCGGTGCAGCGTGTTGATGATATAGTCGCAAATCGGCTCCGGGTCGTCGCAGATAATATTAAAGCATTTGCACAGATTCAGATTCTCAATCACATCGTCAATGACCAGGGATTTGGCCGCCAGGCCGATGGTGGAGAACAGTCCTGTCTCAGGCCCGAATATGAAGAATGAGGAGGCCACGGCCGCCACATCCACCAGCATGAGAACGGTTCCTATGTTAAGGCTGGTATATTTCTTAAGTATCATGGCGATGATATCTGTACCGCCGCTGGAAGCGCCCAGATTAAAGAGGATGGCTGTGCCCACTGCCGGCAGGAAGATGGCGAACAGCAGCTCCAGCAAAGGCTCTGTTGTCAGAGGCCTGCTTAAAGGACAGACACGTTCCAGCAGGGACAGGCTGATGGACATGACCATACTTGCATAAACGGTCTTTATTCCAAAACCCTTACCCAGGAAAATGAACCCTAAAACCAGCAGTGAGGTGTTCACAATAAATGTGAAATCACTGGCAGACCAACGGCTGATTTCGCTTACTACAGTGGAAAAGCCTGTGACGCCTCCGAATGCAAAATGATTGGGGAACTTGAAAAAGTAGATTCCAACCACCATAATCCAGATGCTTACTGTAATGATGCCATATTCGGCGGCAGTGCGCCAAAATGGACTTTTGATATCGCTCATAATCCCTGCTTCCCTTACCTGATCCGGATGACGGATATGCGGGAAGTTTACCCCCTTTGCGGCATGAATGCCACGTATTCATTGTTGTTCCAACCATATAATAGGATGAAACTACTACAAGTGCAATCACATTTTTTGTTGAAACAGCCACAAGTATATAACTGTAGCCGGGAAAGTGTTGTGAATAAAGGAGAATACAGTATTTGGGGTATATGTGGTGCAAAAACAGCTTGTAACCACTATATATATGGTTTATAATGGTGGGCGTGACATCTGGAAATGGTATGCATGGATGTCAGGAATTAGATAAGGACAGGAAACGGCAGGAGAAAAGTAAGAGGAAGCCGGAGAAAATGAGATAAGGTGAGATAAGGAGAGCAAAAGGACATCATGGCGGATACGAAAATAGAGATAGATTTGGACTATAAAGGGCTGGAACAATGTCTGGAAGAAATTGGAAGGGATTTTCAGGGGGAGGGATATGGACTGGAGCGTCTGCTTGAGAGATACCGTTCCTTCCGCAAGCCGGGAATGGAGCTGGCTGAGGGAATGGAAGCCCTGATTCGATCCGCGGCGGAACTGACTTCCAAGGAAACGCCCCTGTGGGAATTTGCAGCGGCCAGACTGCGGTACTGCGGTTTTGCCTGTGAGGTGGAGGAACAGCTTAAGGGGCTGGGAATTAAGGGACTGTATGAAAAGATTTCATATCTGACGGAGCAGGGGTTATATGGTGATTATATCCTGAAGCATTACAGCCGGGAGGAGATAATAGAGGCGGAAGGATTTCTTGATGAGGAGAGAAATAAGCTCTTTACCTATGCGGGACTGGATTTGCTGCTTAAGCGGTATGTGATCCAGGACCACAGCCATCATCCGTTAGAGACGCCCCAGGAAATGTATCTGGGCATTTCCCTGCACCTGGCCATGAAGGAAAGTAAGGATTGCAGGATGCAATGGGTGCGCCGGTTTTATGATATGCTCAGCCGTATGCAGGTTACCATGGCCACCCCAACCCTGTCCAATGCCAGAAAACCGTACCATCAGCTTTCCAGCTGTTTTATTGACACTGTGCCAGATAGCCTGGAAGGAATTTACAGAAGTGTGGACAACTTTGCACAGGTCAGTAAATTTGGCGGAGGCATGGGCTTGTATTTCGGAAAGGTCAGGGCAACGGGAAGCAGGATTCGGGGATTTGAGGGGGCTGCAGGAGGCGTGATCCGCTGGATTAAGCTGGTGAACGATACGGCTGTGGCAGTGGACCAGCTGGGGATGCGCCAGGGCGCTGCCGCGGTTTATCTGGACGCCTGGCACAAGGATCTGCCGGAGTTTCTTCAGCTTCGTACTAATAACGGGGATGACCGTATGAAGGCCCACGACATTTTCCCGGCTGTGTGTTTTCCTGATTTATTCTGGAGAATGGCTGCGGAGAATCTTGACCAGGACTGGCATCTGATGTGCCCTCATGAGATCCGGACCGTTAAGGGATACTGCCTGGAGGACTGCTATGGGGAGCTGTGGGAGGAACGGTATCTGGACTGCGTGGGTGATGACAGGATATCCAAGCGCACTGTGCTGTTAAAAGATGTGGTACGCCTGATTATCAAGTCCGCGGTGGAGACAGGCACACCATTTATCTTTAACCGGGATACGGTAAACCGGGCCAACCCCAACAGCCACCGGGGTATCATATACTGTTCCAACCTGTGCACCGAGATTGCCCAGAACATGTCTCCCATAGAAAGTGTATCAACTCAGGTGCTGGAGGTTAATGGGGAGACCGCGGTGGTCCAGACCACACGGCCGGGAGATTTTGTTGTCTGTAATCTGGCCAGCCTCTGCCTGGGGGCGATTGATGTGGATGATCCGGATGAAGTGGAGTATATTGCCGCCAGTGCTGTGAGGGCACTGGATAATGTAATTGACCTGAATTTTTATCCCCTGGCCTACGCCGGAATTACCAATCAGAATTACAGAGGAATCGGTCTGGGAGTCAGCGGTTACCATCATATGCTGGCAAAGCACGGTATACGGTGGGAGAGCGAGGAACATCTGGCCTTTGCGGACCGGGTGTTTGAGCGGATTCATTACGCGGCTGTCAGGGCCAGCGCCAATCTGGCGGTTGAGAAGGGATGCTACCGGTATTTTGAGGGAAGCGAATGGCAGACAGGGGCATACTTTGAGAAGCGGGGGCTTGTGAGCAGGAAATGGAAAGAGCTGGCAGGACAGGTGGCAGAGCACGGAATGCGCAACGCCTATCTTCTGGCTGTGGCGCCTACCAGCAGCACCAGCATACTCTCCGGTACAACGGCAGGCCTGGATCCTGTGATGAAGCGGTTTTATCTGGAAGAGAAAAAGAACGCCATTCTTCCCAGGGTGGCCCCGGATCTGACACCCAGGACCTTCTGGCTGTATAAAAGCGGATACACCATGGACCAGACCTGGACGGTGCGGGCCGCAGGCGTGCGCCAGAGGCATATTGACCAGGCCCAGAGCGTGAACCTGTACATTACCAACGATTATACCATGCGGCAGCTGCTGAACCTCTATATACTGGCCTGGGAGAGCGGCGTAAAAACCCTCTACTATGTGCGCAGCAAGTCTTTGGAGGTGGAGGAGTGCGAGAGCTGTTCCAGTTAAGCTGCTGTTGAAAGGTATGGAAAGGCATGTAAGAAAGGATTTTTGATATGAGTATATTGTCAGTCAAGCCCCTGTTTAACCCTCAGGGCGATACGGATAAGAACAGCCGCAGGATGATAGGCGGAAATACCACCAATCTCAACGACTTTAATAATATGAAATACACCTGGGCCAGCAGCTGGTACCGCCAGGCCATGAATAATTTCTGGATTCCGGAGGAAATCAACCTCAGCGCGGACTTAAAGGATTATAAGAACCTGACGGCTGCGGAGCGGACTGCCTATGATAAGATACTGAGCTTTCTGGTGTTCTTAGATTCCATCCAGACAGCAAACCTGCCCTGTATTGCCCAGTATATCACAGCCAATGAGGTGAATCTGTGCCTTACCATACAGGGATTTCAGGAGGCGGTGCACAGCCAGAGCTACAGCTATATGCTGGACTCCATCTGCAGTCCGGTGGAGCGGGACAGAATACTGTACCAGTGGAAGGAGGATGAACACCTTCTGCGCCGCAATACATTTATAGGAAATCTGTATAATGAATTCCAGGAGAAGAAGGATGATGTGACCCTTCTCAGGGTCATCATGGCCAACTATATCCTGGAAGGCATTTATTTTTACAGCGGGTTCATGTTTTTTTATAACCTGGGAAGGGGCGGCAAGATGCCCGGAAGCGTCCAGGAAATCCGGTATATCAACCGGGATGAGAATACCCATTTGTGGCTGTTCCGCAGCATGATTGCCGAACTCAGGAAAGAGGAGCCGCAGTTATTCACGCCTAAGATGGTAGATATGCTCAGGTCCATGCTGGAGGAGGGCGTGGCCCAGGAAATCCAGTGGGGATGCTATGTGATTGGCGATGATGTTCCGGGTCTGACCAGGGAAATGGTTACGGACTACATACGGTATCTGGGAAACCTGCGCTGGAGCGGGCTGGGCTTCGGCACCCTGTACGAGGGGTATGACGAGGAGCCGCAGTCCATGAAATGGGTGAACCAGTATTCCAATGCAAATATGGTGAAAACAGACTTTTTTGAGGCAAAGAGCACGGCTTATGCAAAAAGCGCTGCCATTGTTGATGATTTATAGATAAGGGGGTATAATGGGGCAGGGATACCGGCATGGGAAGCAGTGTCAGATGCAGTGTCAGACGCAGGACCAGATGCAGGATCAGACGCCTGGTATCCGATTATATGATTGACAGGAGGAGCGATAACGTGACAGCAGAAGAGGGGGACCGCAGGACCTGGGAGCTGGCAGGACAGCTGGTACAGATTGACAGTTCTGATCCGGGAGCCTATGAGGGCCAAATTGAACAGTGGATATATGAATGGTTTACAAAAGAAATAGAGGAAAAGGCAGGAGCGCTTAAGAACCAAATTGAACTGGTCCAAAGAGAAGTGATGCCGGGCCGTTTTAATCTTATGGTCCGCATACCGGGAAGAGAACAAGCTCCGGCGCCTGCCCTTGTGTACATATGCCATATGGATACGGTGATGCTGGGGGAGGGATGGGAGGAAGAGACTCCTGCCCTGGGAGCAGTGGTAAAGGAAGGCCGCCTGTACGGAAGAGGTGCCTGTGACATGAAGTCAGGCCTGGCCTGCGCCATGACTGCATTTTCAGATATGGTGGAATTGACCGGAAGCACAGGGGAGCTTCCGGCGCGTCCCTTTGTATTCATAGGAACCGTGGATGAGGAAGATTTTATGCGGGGAGTGGAAAGCGCTATCCGCGACGGCTGGGTAGGCCGGGAAGACTGGATACTGGATACGGAACCAACGGACGGCCAGATTCAGGTAGCCCATAAGGGACGGACCTGGTTTGAACTGACCATACAGGGAATCACAGCCCATGCCAGTAATCCATGGAAGGGCGCTGACGCCATTGCCGCCATGGCAGAGGCAGTCAGCCATATCCGGAAGGCCATCGGCAGCTGTCCGTCCCATGAGGATCTGGGCATGTCTACGGTGACCTTTGGGCAGATAACAGGGGGATACCGTCCCTATGTTGTGCCGGATTCCTGTAAGGTATGGATTGACATGCGACTGGTGCCGCCTACGGATACAGCAGCAGCGAAGAATATAGTAGAGGAAGCTGTAAAGGCGGCAGAAGCTGAGATTGCAGGGGTCAGGGGCAGTTACCTCATTACGGGTGACCGTCCTTATGTGGAAAAGGACAGCAGTTCCCGACTTCTGGCCAGCCTTAAGTCTGTCTGCGACCGTGTGACGGGAGAGGACACACCTGTCGGTTCTTTTAACGGCTATACGGATACGGCGGTTATCGCAGGAACCCTGGGCAACTGCAACTGCATGTCTTATGGGCCCGGCAGTCTGGAACTGGCCCATAAGCCCAATGAGTATGTGCCCTATGAGGATGTGTGCCGCTGCAGGCGTGTTCTGACTGAGCTGGCACGGCAGGAGACATTCTTTCCCTTTGCCTTTTAAAGTCAAATGTGCTATAGTGTAACCAGTTTAAATTAAAGGAGAAGCTAAGGATGAAAAATACTGCATTGGTAATCATGGCCGCCGGTATCGGAAGCCGCTTTGGAGGCGGCATCAAGCAGCTGGAGCCTGTGGGACCCAACGGCGAGATTATCATGGATTATTCAATCCACGATGCCATGGAAGCGGGATTTAATAAGGTAATATTCATTATCAGGAGAGATCTGGAAAAAGATTTTAAGGAAATCATAGGACACAGAATAGAGAAACTCCTTCCGGTGGAGTACGCATACCAGGAACTGGAGGACCTTCCGGCTGGTTATGAAGTGACGCCCGGGAGGACCAAACCATGGGGTACAGGCCAGGCAGTCCTTTCTGTGAAGGGTATGGTAGACGGACCTTTCCTTGTGATTAATGCAGATGATTATTACGGACGGGAAGGATTTCGCAGGATTCACGATTACATGGCAGAGCATATGGACTCACAGTCTGAGATCTATGATATCTGCATGGGAGGTTTTGTGCTGTCCAACACCCTCAGCGATAACGGTACAGTGACCAGAGGCGTGTGCCAGGTAGATGAGAATGGTTATCTGACAAATGTGACAGAGACTTATAATATCCAGATGAAGGAAGATGGTCTCCATGCCACGGATGAGAGCGGCGCACCTGTAACCATCAGCCCGTCCCAGCCGGTTTCCATGAATATGTGGGGGCTTCCGGCCAGCTTTGTCCAGGAGCTGGAGAAGGGATTCCCGGTATTTTTGGACAATCTGAAAGAGGGTGATATTAAATCAGAATACCTTCTTCCTAAAATCATAGACAATCTGGTACAGAATAAGAAGGCGAGAGTGACCGTCCTTGATACCCCGGATAAATGGTTTGGAGTTACCTACAGGGAAGATAAACAGGCCGTGGCGGACGCCATCAGAGGGCTGATCCAATCAGGGGTATATAAGGAGAAGCTGTTTTAATAAGAGGATACTACAGACTGAAGACATAAGCAGTATATAATAAAAAACTGCCCGGCCGGAACCGCCCCAAAGGTTCTGGCCCGGCCATGATATGGCTGACAGGCAGACAGGGACATGCGGATACTGTCAATCCGTGTGTCCTTTTTTCATGCATAATTTCAAATACCCAAGCCTATACTATAAAAACAGCCCACTTAAGCCGGGCGATGATTATAACATGTTTGGGTGGACAACTTAGCTATGAAATTATGGAAAACATTTAACGTACAAAAACGGGAAGACATATCTTATTATAATACATCAGAAGGTTTTGAGACAGAGGGCTTTGCCATGCACCTGGACCGGCTTATCAGAGAGGAGATGGCAGCCAAGGGAAAGGACGGAATCATGTTCCTGTGTATCGGCACAGACCGGTCTACCGGAGACAGCCTGGGCCCTCTGGTGGGACATATGCTCCGCAGCCGGCGGCTTAAGGGAGCCGCGGTCATCGGGACACTTGACAAGCCGGTCCATGCCATGAATCTGGATTTGTACGCCAGGTATATACGGCTTCACTATCCTGACTATGTGGTGGTTGCCATTGATGCTTCGGTGGGAAGCCTGGACCATGTGGGATACGCGACCCTGGGGCGGGGAGCGCTTCAGCCGGGATTGGGAGTGTCCAAGGAACTGCAGGCCGTGGGCGACATAGCCATAACCGGAATCGTAGGCGGAGTGGGCAGCCGGGATCCGGTTATGCTCCAAAGCGTACGCCTGTCCATGGTGATGAAAATGGCGGACTGTATTTGCGAAAGCATTTTTCTTGTCGAACGATTATGGGAAAATGCTGCCATAATATGACAAATTCTGCGCCGGGAATCTGCTATGCTTGTTTGGATTAAAAACAGCGGGGTGATTCTATGGGAGAATTATATGAACCCTTCCCTAAGCTGCCGAAGAATTTCCGGCAGATAGGTGAGAGGGACCAGGTTTTAAAATTATATCTGGAAGATTATGTAAATACTTATTTAAAACGCCTCCAGCCGGCAAAGGGGGCTGATTTGCGTGTGGGTCTGCTTTTGGGAAGCAGGGAGACCCATGAGGACATCCCCTTTGTTTTTGTGGATGGAGCCCTGGAAATGGATTCAGTCACCGAGGAAGGCGGAAAGGTGGCCTTCACTGAGGATGCCTGGAAAAAGGCCTACCAGGATGTGGAGCAGATGTTTCCCAAACGCACGGTCCAGGGATGGTTCCTCTGCGCAGGACCCGGCTGTACCTTAAGCCCTCTGACTTATTGGAAACAGCACAGCCAGTATTTTACGGGAAAGAACCAGCTCATGTATCTGAACTGCGGTCTGGAGGGCGAGGAAGCTGTTTACATAACATCCTCAGATGGATTTTACAAATTGAGAGGATACAGCATATATTATGAGCGCAACCAGATGATGCAGGATTACATGATACTGCGCAAGGATGTGCCAAGGGCAGAAACAGGAGTGGATGATAAGGTCATCCAGAACTTTAAGCAGAAAATGGACGAGCGAAGGGTGGAGGCAGGACGCCACCGGAGCACGGTGGGAGTTTTGTCGGGCCTGTGCAGTGTCCTGGCTGTGACGGTACTGGCAGGCGGCGTGGCCATGTTCAATAATTATCAGAAAATGCACCAGATGGAAAGCGTAATTGCGTCCGTGGTGCCGGAAGGAAATATAAAGGACGGCCTGATGGCGTTTACAGGTAAGGGCGGAACAGAAAATCCTTCCGGAAAGGGCTGGTCCGCTGCGGACGAGCCTGATTATGTGATTGAGGAGGCATCGGGAAAGGTATATCCCACTACGGCCCCGTCACCGGAGAACGGAGATGAGAAGCCCTCCAGGGTGACACCGGAAACGCTGGCACCGTCAAATAGCGGCCAGACAGGCGGGACAGGCCATGGAAGCGGCCAGACGGCGGCACCGGGCCAGGAAAGCGGCCAGACGGCGGCACCGGGTCAGGGAAGCGGCCAGACGGCGGCACCAGGCCAGGAAAGCGGCCAAACGGCGGCACCGGGTCAAGAAAGCGGCCAGACGGCGGCATCGGGTCATGGAAGCGGCCAGACGGCGGCATCAGGCCAGGGCGGCAGCCAGACGGGCGAGACAGGCCAGGAGAACGGTCAGACATCCGGCAAGGGTGCGTCCCAGACTGATTCAGCCCAGAAGAAAGATGACCAGACGGAGCCCGGTAATAGTCAGGCGGCAGCCCAGACAAAAGCTCCGGCTGATGATTCCACACTTCCGCCAACCGGAGGAAGAGGGGAATCGGATGACCAGACCGTGTCAGCTGCCAGCTACAAGGTGTATACCGTGGCGGACGGTGAGACATTGTATGGAATCTGCTTTAAACTGTATCATAATCTGCAGCACATAGATGAAATATGCAGGGTTAATTCCCTGACAGATGAAAACAATATATTTGCAGGTCAAAAGCTTCTGGTTCCATAAGCATATGCCTGGAAACTTCTGGCGGAAAAAGATAATGCGTTTTATCCAAAATTGTTGTATACTATTGCATATACGCAAAAGACGAATTTTGGGAGAACGCAGGATGGGCAGTACCAATTCTATGAGCCGTGAAAATAAAAAAAAGCAGCTGAAGCGTCAAATCGTACCTTCCGGCAGTCCCTTCCAGGAAGAGGAGGACAGCCGGGAAATCGTACATAAGGCGCACCAGCGCGTAGTCAGGAAGCGCCTGATTATTCTGGCTGTGCTTGTTGCCCTGGCAGCCATAGCAGCCCTGGTGCTGTTCCGCTATGAACGCTATCACACCTTTACGGATTACCAGACGGTATGGGAGCGGGATTTGGTGGCTGAGGCCCAGGAAGCCGCGGCCCAGGGGGAAGGGAGCTTCTGTGGGTACAGGGATTTCGGGGACGGAGTCCTCAAATATACCAAGGATGGAGCTACCTATCTGGATGCCAAGGGCAAGGTGGTGTGGGTGCAGAGCTATGAGATGAGATCTCCTGTGGTCTCAGTCAACGGCGATTTTGTGGCCATTGGCGACCAGCAGGGCAACAGCATCTACATATGCGATAAAAACGGGACCCAGGGCCAGGCCACCACGCTGCTGCCCATATTGAGGGTTACAGTGTCCGCCAAGGGCGTGGTGGCTGCCCTTCAGGAGGATTCCAAGGCCAGCTATATCTATTTATATAAAAGGGATGGAAGTTCTCTGGACATCATGGTAAAGTCCCTGCTGTCAGGCGACGGGTATCCGGTGGACTTAAGTCTTTCGCCAAATGGCACGCAGCTCATCACATCCTATATGTATCTGGATCAGGGTATGATAAAATGCAAGATTGTATTTTATAATTTCGGACTGGGTAAGAATGATCCCAACCGTGTAGTGGGCATATTCTTTCCCAAGGACCTGGGGGATGCCATGGCGGGCAGGGTCAGGTTTCTGGATGAAAGCCATTCCGTTATATTTACGGATAAGGGAATACAGTTCTTTTCAACCAGAGTGGAGACATCGCCGGAGCTGGTGAGCCAGATTCCCATAGAGGAGAATATAAGGAGCATTACATATGCTCAGGACAAGGTTGGCATTGTTACGGATAATGTGGAAGGCGGCGATCCTTACAGACTGAGAATTTATGACAGGGAAGGAAGCCCTGTTTTTGAAAAGACCTTTAACTACCAGTATACCGGATTTGATATTGACGGTGATTTGGTTCTTTTGTATAATGACAGTTCCTGCAAGGTTTACAACATGACAGGTACGGAGAAATATAACGGAACATTTGATTTTACGGTCAGCAAGGTATCAGCAGGAAGGTTCCCGGGAACGCTTCTTGTCATGGGACCTCAGAAAATGACGGAAATAAAGCTGCAGTAATGCAGGAATAAAAGTGAAAGGAAGTATAGATACCATGGGGATGAAATGTATCGGAGTAGATGTCGGAGGAACTTCGGTAAAAATCGGACTTTTTGAGATTACGGGAGAGCTTTTGGACAAGTGGGAAGTAAAGACCCGTAAGGAGGAAGGCGGAACGCATATCCTTCCTGATGTGGCCCGGTCCATCCGTGCCAGGATGGAGGAAAGAGGGCTGAGTCTCAAGACGGACCTGGCAGGTATCGGGCTGGGAGTCCCCGGACCGGTGATGCCGGATGGATTTGTGGAGGTATGTGTTAACCTGGGATGGCGCCGGATGAATCCCCAGGAAGAACTCAGCCGCCTGCTGGACGGAGTCACTGTAAAGAGCGGAAATGACGCCAACGTGGCTGCCCTGGGAGAGATGTGGCAGGGCGGAGGCAAGGGATATAAGGATTTGGTCATGATTACCCTGGGAACCGGTGTGGGGGGCGGTGTCATCATTGATGAGAAAATCATTGCCGGCCGTCACGGTCTGGGCGGTGAAATTGGCCACATTCACGTAAGAGATGAGGAATGGGAGCACTGCAACTGCGGCGGAGTGGGCTGTGTGGAGCAGATTTGTTCGGCCACAGGCATAGCCAGGGAGGCCAGAAGGAAGATGGAAGCCAGCGATAAGCCATCTGCACTGCGGGAGTATGGCGCGGATGTCACGGCCAAAGATGTGTTGGACGCAGCCAAGGCAGGGGATGAGCTGGCCAACGAAGTGATGGATGTGGTGGGACGCTACCTGGCGCTGGCCTTATCCATGGCGGTCATGATTGTTGACCCGGAAATTTTCGTTATAGGCGGAGGCGTATCCAAGGCAGGACAGTTTCTGATTGATGTTATCCAGAAGCATTATGATTATTTTACCCCCATATCCGAGTACAAGGGTAAGCTGGGACTTGCCACCCTGGGAAATGACGCAGGTATATACGGGGCCGCAAGGCTGGTACTGTAGGGCCGGTATTGTAGAGCTGGTACTGTAGGGCTGGTACTGTATGGCTAAAGCTGCAAGGGCTTATCAAGGTATGCACACATTCAGCAAATTAATAAGGAGCAGGCACCTTTGTTTCAATGTGCCTGCTCCTTGTTTGTATAATCTGTCTGCTCAGGGAACCTTTTCCAAGTGTTAAATATCTATTGCCTGTAAATACCCGGTCAGGTACATTCCGGGAATCCAGCTACATTCCGGGAATCCATACGCCGGACGCATCAACCCAGAAGTTATCAGGTGTACGTGTATTGGCATACATGGCTCCGGTGGAAGGATCCAGGTAATAGCTCTTACCGTCCAGTTCAATCCATCCTGTGGCCATATATCCTTCTGCGTCAAAATAGTACCACTGGCCGTTAATCTGCTGCCAGCTGGAGACCGGATAGGAGCCGTCTGCATTGCTGTACCACCAGCGGCCGTCCGCTGCTGTCTGCCAGGTGCCTGCCGCTGGCTGGGAATTGTCCGAGACAGTATTGCCCAGGGCAGCGATATCTGCTTCGCTTACTGTCCATGAGCCGGATGTGTTCCAGCTGCTCTTGGCGCTGTTGCTGGACTTTACGGAGCGGACCTTGAACTGATAGGTGCCGGGGGCCGTAATCTGCTCCCTGAAATCATAGGAGGTATTATAGATGTCCTTGATTTCGCCTATGGCAGCTCCGTTTTTAATCAGCTGGGTCTGATAATATTTGGCGCTTGAAACCTCGTTCCAGGAACCGTTCCCGTTGTGGGCGGAATCCCACTGAAGGTTGGAGGGGGCAGCAGCAGCGCTGGTATCCGCATCCTTGTCAAATACGAGCTGGACCGTAAGGATAAGAGTGGCGTTGCTGTCTTTGCGTTTAGCGTTTACGAATTTAATCTTATCAAAGCGGTATTTGCTGGAGGAGCCTAAGGTCAGCTTGAAGTTGCTGGATGATGTATTGGAAAAATAGTATTCCTCCTCATCCTCCACCCCCAGGATGATGTCTACCTGAGGCGGCTTGGAACTGCTCCAGGTGTCTCCATCATCATTGGTGACCTCCCAGGAGTCTACATAATAAAGACCGGTATTGTCTCCGGTAGCAGTGACCTCCACGTCTCCTCCATCACGTCCGGTGCGTATGTCGGAGTCAATGGTGAGGTAAATCTTGCCCACCTTTTTCTTGCTTGCCGCCATGGCCGCAGGAGCCAGGACGGAAGAGATAAGGGAAGCAACTAACAATGCGGTGCCCACTTTTTTCCATGTAATCATGTCTGCCTGTCCTTTCTTTTTAAATCATTTGGAATGAATTATACATTTCACCATAATATAACTATATCACAATTTCCTGGTAAATATCTTACGATATTATAAAACATTTGTATACTGGGAAACATTCCCATAAGCTCCTGAAATCCGGTGTTACAGACATTTCCTAAAGGTTAGTGGAACGGGGCAGTGAAAAAATAAACTCTGTTCCCACGCCTTCCGTGCTGACCACGTCAATGTTCTCGCCGTGTGCCTGTATGATTTCCTTTACAATGGACAGGCCCAGTCCGGTGCCCTTCTTATCCTTGCCGCGGGACAGGTCCGTCTTGTAAAAACGTTCCCAGATTTTCTTTAAACTGTCCTTGGGTATGCCGATGCCTGTGTCCTTGACCGACACAAATATTTTTTCATACCGCCCTGATGCCTGGATGTAGATGGTGGAATCGTGATGGCTGAACTTGATGGCATTGTCAATAAGGTTGTACATGACCTGCTGTATTTTCCCAAGGTCGGCAAAGACCATCTGGATGTCGTCTGAGAAGGTAAGATCAAAGCTTACATTTTTGGACTCGCAGGTGCCTTCAAAGGAGGCCGCCGTATCCTTTATGACACGGTTGATATCAAAGTTGGTCCTGGAGAGGTAGCCCCTGGCATCCAGGGAGTTAAGGGTAAGCATGCTCTCTGTCAGCTTGTGAAGGCGTTCTGTCTCGGATATGACTCTGGACAGGTACTTTTCATACATTTCAGCCGGTATGGTGCCGTCCAGAATGGCTTCCAGATATCCCTTGATGGAAGTCAGGGGAGAGCGGAAGTCATGGGATACATTGGCAATGAAATTCTTCTGGTATTCCTCCATCTTATTCAGCTCATCGGACATGTAATTCAGGGTGTCGGAGAGGTAACCCATCTCGTCGTGGGTCTTGACATCAATCCGGTAATCCAGATTTCCGGCCGCATATTCATTGGCACCCACTGTAATCTTGCGAAGGGGCAGGTACACGGTCTGGGTAAATACCAGAAGAATAATAAGGGACAGGCCGAACAGGACAGCGGATGTGATGTAAAGTATGCTCAGGATGCCGTTCTGGGACTGGTTGATTTCGCTGATGGGAAGGTGAATCAGCACATAACCGTAGGTGTTATAATTCCCTGTGATGGGTGCCGACACGCTGAGTACGTTCCCGCTGAACATCCCATAGTAATCCCCTATGGTATAGGACCGGTTTCCGATGGATGCCGGGTCAAAGCCGTTTATGGAGGACTGGACCCTGGAACCGCCCAGGCTGTCCATAACCACGGTGCCCTGGCGGTTGACCACCCATATTTCAGCTCTCAGATAGTGGGACAGCGCCCGTATTTGGGTGGAAACCTCCTCGGAATCCAGCCGTTTCCCCTGATACATGGTGCTGCATGACGAGGCGATGATATTTGCCTCGTCATACAGCGCGTCCGCCTTGCTCTGGACCAGATAGTCACGGGTCATTTTTGATGAAAATGTGGCAATGGCGATAAAGCCCAGCAGACCAAAAATCAGATATCCCAGTATAAATTTGGAATAAAGAGAACGGGTCATCGTTTCACCTCGAATTTATAGCCGATTCCCCAGACCGTGGTGATGGCCCAGCTGTTGTGATCCTTTATCTTTTCCCGCAGACGCTTGATATGTACATCCACGGTGCGGGTATCCCCGATGTATTCATAACCCCAGATATGATCCAGAAGCTGTTCCCTGGTAAATACCTGGTTGGGGGAAGCCGCCAGAAAATACAGAAGCTCCAGCTCCTTTGGCGGCATTTCCACGGAGTGGCCCATATAGATTACGGAATAATTGGTAAGGTTCACAATCAGGTCCGGGTACTCCACGTACTCGCCCTGCTGTTCAGTGGACGAAGGAGCCGGGGCCGGTGCTGCCTGGTAACGGCGCAGCACTGCCTTGACGCGGGCCACCAGTTCCTTGGAGTCAAAGGGTTTAATCATATAATCATCTGCCCCCAGCTCCAGCCCCAGTACCTTGTCGAAAATCTCTCCCTTTGCGGACAGCATGATGACCGGTACCTGGGAGGAAGCGCGCAGCTCCCTGCAGACCTGATAACCGTCTATACCGGGAAGCATCAGGTCCAGCAGTACCAGGTTGGGCTTGAATTCCGGAAATACCTTAAGGGCTTCCTCGCCGTCCCCCACAATCATTGTCTCATAACACTCTTTCATCAGGTAGAGGGAGATTAATTCTGCAATATTTGCATCATCATCCACAATCAGAATCCTCTGCTTCTCTGCCATGCTATAGTTCCTCCTTGCTGCTGATTTCTACTTAAATGTCACAACGGTTACGCCTGAATCCCCTTCTCCAAACTGGCCCAGGCGGAATTCCTTTACATATTTGAGCTGGCGCAGGCGCTTGTGCACCGCGTTCTTAAGGGCTCCGGTTCCACGGCCATGGACCACGCGCACTGTCTGGAGATGGGCCAGATAGGCGTCGTCCAGATATTTTTCCATGGCAGGCACTGCCTCGTCCACAGTCATACCTATGAGGTTGACCTCAGCGGACACAGTGGAGGATTTGGACATCTTAATCTGGCTGCTGCCGCTTCCCTTGCCTCTGGCGGCTTTTCCGCCATAGCTTATGGAACTTCCGTCTCCCAGTGTGGCGCTTATGTCCTTTTCATTAAGAAGCTCCAAGTCCCGGATATTCACCAGGGAACGGAGAATGCCCATCTGGACATATAAATCGCCTCTGGCATTGGGCAGGGTGCTTACGGTGCCTTTCAGGTTCATGGACAGCACTTTGACGCCGTCCCCTATTTTCAGTTTCTTGGGTGAGATGGGCTGGCTGGGTCCCTTTGGTTTCACGGTCAGCTTTTCATCTGTTTTCTTTAACTGGTCCCTGAGCCTGGCGCGTTCTGCTTCCAGTTCCTTGCCCACGCCTGAGCTGGCAGCCAGCTTGTTAATCTGCTTGATGGTCTGGTCCGCGGTTTCCTTGGCCTCCCGCAGGATGCGTTGGGCTTCTTCGGTGGCATTTTTAAGAATCTTGTCCTTGCGCTCGTCCAGGCGCTCTTCCTTCTGGGTTAAACGGTTTTTTAAGGAGGCAATTTCATCCTTATAGGCGTTGATTTCAGCCTGTTCCTTCTCAATGGTCAGCCTGCTGGATTCCAGACTGGTTAACAGATCCTCAAAGGACTCATCCTTGGCCTCCAGATGGGATTTTGCGTCGTCAATGATATATCCGGGCAGCCCCAGCTTCTGGGAAATGGCAAAGGCATTGCTCTTGCCGGGAATACCGATGAGTAACCGGTAGGTGGGCTGCAGGGTTTCCACATTGAATTCGCAGCATGCATTTTCCACTCCGGGCGTGCTGAGGGCAAATACCTTCAGTTCGCTGTAATGGGTGGTGGCCATGGTGCGGCACTTCATGTTGTGCAGGAAGGAGAGGATGGCAATGGCCAGGGCCGCTCCCTCTGTAGGGTCCGTACCCGCGCCCAGCTCGTCAAAAAGACAGAGGGACCGGGAATCGGCTTCATTTAAAATGCGCACAATATTAGTCATATGGGCGGAAAAGGTACTTAAGCTCTGTTCAATGCTCTGTTCATCCCCGATGTCCGCGAATACCTGGTCAAATACAGCCAGCTCCGATCCCTCCCACGCAGGGATGTGAAGCCCGGACTGCCCCATAAGGGTAAACAGGCCCACTGTTTTTAAGGAAACAGTCTTGCCGCCTGTATTTGGGCCGGTGACGATTAGCAGATCGAACTCCCTGCCCAGCCATACGTTGATAGGTACAACGGCCTGGGGATTCAAAAGGGGATGGCGTCCGTCCTTGATATGGATATAGCCTTTGTCATTGAACACAGGGGCGCTGCACTTGTAATGGCGGGCCAGGCCTGCCTTGGCAAAAATAAAGTCCAGCTGCGCCAAAAGCTCCATGTCCATGCGAAGCTCCTCTGTACAGGGCGCTGCCTGGTTGCTCAGGGAGGCCAAAACCGCTTCGATTTCCTTTTGCTCCTGTATCTCCAGTTCCCGCATCTCATTGTTCAGCCGGATAATGGCCATGGGCTCAATGAAAAGGGTGGAACCAGTGGCTGACTGGTCGTGGACCATTCCGGATACCTGGTTTTTGTATTCTGACTTTACCGGAAGGCAGTAACGTCCGTCCCTCATGGTGATAACCGCGTCCTGAAGATAGGAGCGGTTGGAGTTGAGGATGGAGTTTAACTGGGTGTGGATGCGGTCAGCTGTCACCTTCATGGAACGGCGCACATGGGATAATCCCGGACTGGCATCATCTGCAACCTCGTCCTCAGAGAGGATGCAGCGTTTGATTTCATTGTTCAGAGGGGTCAGTGGCTCCAGTCCTGCAAACAGGGGTTCCAGGGAGTCGAAGTCATCCTGGGGTTCGCCGGTTCCCCTTGCGTCATCTTCCCCGTCATGGCGTCCGTAGGCCTTAGCCCTGGCTGCCACGGTCAGGAGGGAGCTTATGGAGAGCAGTTCGGGTATGCTTAAGGAACTGCCGATATCCAGGCGTTTCAGGGAATCTCCGATATCCCTGATACCTGAAAATGACACGGAACCTTTGAGACGGATCCGTGTCACTGCATCCGTAGTCTGTGCCTGCCAGGTGCGTACCTCTTCCAAATCAGAGGAAGGAGAGAGGTTCTGGCAGAGGGCCTTTCCGAGAGGAGAAGCCGCATATTCTGTGAGCTGGTTTATGATTTTATCATATTCTAAAGTTTTTAACGCTTTCTGATTCATTGATTTCACCTGTGATTTCCGTAAAAATGCTGGATTTAAAAGGACTTTTTCCCAAAAGCCGACATTTAAATTATACCATAAAAAACGATATTTACTATCTTTTTTACTATCTTTTCATATATAAAATCTTGCATAATACTGGGAAGAAACGTATAATAGAGGATAAGAGTCTTCGCAAGGAGGAGTACTATGGCGGATAAACGTGCTGACCAGCATAGAGATTTAGACCGGCAGGACCAGACTCCGGACAAGTCCCATCGCTTTATTAATGAGAAGATTGTCCGGCAGCCAATGACCAGACGGCAGATTGCCCGGAAAATCCTGTTGACCATTTTTTGTGCCGTTCTGTTTGGCGTGTTGTCGGCCATTTGTTTTGTTGTGAGCAGACCTGTGGCTGAGAGGATTTTAGGTCAGGAGACTCCTGAGGAGAGCAGCCAGATTACCATACCAAAGGATGAGCCGGAAACCACGGCTCCTGCGGCGGCAGAGACTGAGCCCACAGAACCGGCCATGACCGAGGCCGTGGATGAGATGGTACGCTCCGAGATGGAGAAATACCGTTATTCCATTGATGATTTGAATAAACTGTACAGCAATCTTCGCACCATTGCCAGTGACGCGGATGACAGTCTGGTGGTGGTCCATTCCATTCAGCATGAGAAGGACTGGTTTGACAATCCCATCGAGACATCAGGACAGTTCTCCGGAGTGGTCATAGCCAGGACCCGCACTGAGATACTGATTCTCACGCCGGACAAGGCCGTGGAGGCAGCTGATTCCATTGAGGTGGCGTTTCCGGACGGAACCATGATGGCCGGAATCGTGAAGCAGAGCGATACCATTATGGGACTGTCTGTGGTAAGCGTGGACGCGGGCCAGATGGACAGCGAGCAGTTTAAGAAGGTGGAGGCCATCAAGCTGGGCAACTCTTACGGGGTAAAGCAGGGCGACATGGTGGTGGCTATCGGCGCGCCGGCCGGTATTGTCCATTCCAGTGATTATGGAAATATATCCTATGTGGTGCGCAATGTCCATACGGTGGACGGCAGTTCCAGGGTGTTCTATACCAGCGCCAGCGGAGACGCGGAGGCGGGAACATTTCTCCTGAATACTTCGGGTGAGCTCATCGGGTGGGTCACGGACAAATACGACGAGGATGGAGTGTGCAGGATGACCACAGTGGTGGCCATATCTGACTATAAAGGTATACTGGAAATGATGAGCAACGGTATCCCGGCCCCGTATTTCGGCATCAAGGGCCAGGAAGTGAGCCAGGCCATGGCGGACAGCGGAATGCCTTCCGGCATCTATGTGATATCGGCAGTGACAGACGGCCCTGCATACAACGCAGGCATACAGCCAGGGGATATCATCACATGGATGAACGGCGAGAAGGTGGGAAGCCTGAAGGATTTCCAGAACCAAGTGGAAAGCCTGCACGCAGGAGATAAGATTAAGGTAGCGGTCCTGAGAAACGGCAAGGATGAATATACGGAAATTGAGTTTTTGGTGACGGTTGGCGCCAGGTAGCGGCTGGGCTTTTGAAAGGAATTGGAGCCGGGCAGAGATGACAGCCGGAGAGTTTGGTACCCGGCGGCGGAAGTGGACAGGCGGCAGTTTGCGTCAGGTAATGTAAGAAGTCAGGCAAAGGGGCCAGGCAGTGTTAACCGCCTGGCTGCGTTGCTGTCAGGGAGTGGGATGAATGGAACTGATGGCGGTATGAATGGCGGTATGAATTGCCAGGCGTATAGACAGGGTAATCATTGGGTTTTTAAAGTGGTTTTAAAAGTGGATTTATAAAATAGGTTTACAAAATAGGTTTATAAAATAGGTTTACAAAATAGAAAGAAGAGGAAAATTGAACATGAGATATATCGACACCTTCAGGGAAGGTATGCACATTGCAGATGTGTACCTGTGTAAGAACAAGCAGATTGCCCTCACGAAGAATGGCAAGGAATACGGCAATCTGGTAATGCAGGACAAGACAGGTACCATTGACGCCAAAATATGGGATTTGGGTTCTCCCGGAGTCGGGGAATTTGAGACCATGGATTACGTTCATGTGGAGGCGGATGTGACCCTGTTCCAGAGCTCTTTTCAGCTGAATGTACGCCGGATACGCAGGGCGCAGGAGGGAGAGTATGTGGAGGCAGATTACCTGCCGGTGTCAAAGAAGGATATAAAGAAAATGTACGAGGAGCTGCTGGGATACATAAGAAGTGTGAAGAATCCCTATCTACAGAAGCTGCTGAGCGGCTATTTTGTGGAGAACGCGGCATTTGCAAAGGCGTTCCAGTTCCATTCCGCAGCTAAAACCGTGCATCACGGATTCGTTGGCGGCCTGCTGGAACACACGCTCAGTGTGACAAAGCTGTGCGATTACTATGCCGGATATTATCCGATGATTAACCGTGATTTGCTGCTGACAGCAGCTATCTTCCACGATGTTGGTAAGACCAGGGAACTTTCACGCTTCCCGGAGAATGATTATACCGACGATGGACAGCTTCTGGGCCATATTATCATCGGTACTGAGATGGTGGGTGAAAGCATCCGCTCTATACCGGGATTCCCGGAGAAGCTGGCTACAGAGCTTAAACACTGTATTCTGGCCCATCACGGGGAATTAGAGTACGGTTCCCCAAAGAAGCCGGCGCTTTTGGAGGCATTGGCCCTTAACTTTGCCGATAACACGGATGCCAAGATGGAGACCATGATAGAGGCGCTGCAGTCCGGCGGGGAGAATAAAGGATGGCTGGGCTATAACAGGCTGCTGGAGTCTAATATCAGAAAGACAACGGAATAGGCGTTAAGGTTGGATAATATAGAGAAATAACAGGACCGAATATATAAGGCTGAAAACATTTAGTTTGGGTACGGGATTGCAGGATGTGTCCTTGACCAGTGTGTTTTCGGCCTTTTGTGATAATGGGGCGGGGATGGGATAGCGGGATGGTGGGATGGGATAGCGGGACGATGAGATAAAATAATGGGTTGAAAAAATCGAGAGCAATAATAGAGCATAATAACAGTTTGAATACAGGACAGGTGAAATGGTATGGAAAAGAATCAGGAATTTATTGTTACAATAGAGGATATGAATGAGGACGGAGCAGGTGTGGGAAAAGTGGATGGCTATATCTGGTTTGTCAAGGATGCTGTGATTGGCGACGTGGTGCGGGCAAAGGCCATGAAGATGAAGAAATCTTATGGATTTGCCAGGCTCATGGAAGTTCTGGAACCGTCAGCCTCTCGTGTCATTCCGTCATGCCCGGTAGCAAGGCAATGCGGAGGCTGTCAGCTTCAGGCCATGAGTTATGAAGAACAGCTGAAATTTAAAGAGCGGAAGGTGATGAATAATCTGATTCGTATAGGCAAATTTGATGAGGATGAGATTCATATGCTTCCTATTATGGGGATGGAGCAGCCCTGGAGATATAGGAACAAGGCCCAGTTCCCTTTTGGAAAAGATAAGGACGGAAATGTAATTGCCGGATTCTATGCAGGGCGGACACATGCCATTGTTGAAGCAGAGGACTGCCTGTTGGGAGTTGAGGAGAATAGGGAGATTCTGGATATTGTAAAGCGGTTTATGAAGGAAATGAAGATAGAGCCCTATGATGAGCTCTCACATAAGGGATTGGTGAGGCATGTCCTGATTCGGAAGGGATTTAAGACAGACGAAATTATGGTTTGTCTGGTGATAAATGGAAACAAGCTTCCCGGTAAAGAGCGGCTGGTGGAGATGCTGACTGGTGGGGATGGGGTTAAAGGCATGACCAGTATTTCCTATAGCGTGAATCAGGAAAAAACGAATGTAATAATGGGGAAGGAGATTGTGAACCTTTATGGACCTGGATATATTACAGATTACATTGGAAATGTGAAATATCAGATATCGCCGCTTTCATTCTACCAGGTAAATCCTGTACAGACAGAACTGCTTTATGGGACAGCGCTGGAGTATGCCGGACTTACGGGAAATGAGATTGTTTGGGATTTGTATTGCGGAATCGGCACTATTTCATTATTCCTGGCTCAGAAGGCTAAGAAAGTGTATGGTGTGGAGATTGTGCCCCAGGCCATAGAGGATGCCAGGAGGAATGCAGAAATAAATGGCATTCATAATGCAGAGTTTTTTGTGGGAAAGGCCGAGGAAGTACTGCCGGAGCAGTTTGAAAAGAATCATGTCCATGCGGATGTGATTGTAGTAGACCCGCCTAGAAAAGGGTGTGATGCGGTTTGTCTGGATACTATACTCAAAATGAGGCCGGAACGGGTGGTTTATGTCAGCTGCGACTCGGCAACGTTGGCCAGGGATTTGAGGTACTTGGCGGATGGGGGGTATGTGATGGGGAGAGGGAGGTGTTGTGATATGTTTCCGGGGACGGTACATGTAGAGACTATAGTGTTGATACAAAGAAAAACTATGTAGAAATCCTTAATTTTAGGCACTTTTTCAAGCATATGGTGTTCACTGGCGACGGTGAAAAATACAGAAATAAGGTCATAAAAGATTACATCAATGTTTCTGTGGTGGTTGATATAGAGTGTGGAGATACAACAGAATAAGATTTACAAAGAGGGGTACTGGATAACAACAGTATCCCTTTCTTACGTTTGGGCGTTCAGAAATGAGCGTCTATTTTTTTACCCAAAATCACGAAAGGAGGATTTACAACGATATGAAAAAGATTATGAAACGCCTACTTGCTGGCGTGCTTAGTCTGGCTGCGGTTTTCACAACCTTACCAGTTTCACAGGTACAGGCTGCGGAGAAGCAATACTGGACAGACGCACAGGAAAAGGCAGGCTATGTAGAAAAAGTCATGAATGATGGCAGTATCGGTTCTACATTCCATGAGGGCATTATGCAGGTGGAGGGAGAAACCGCCTACTGTATTGACATCAACACAGATTTTCAGTCCGGCTACAAGACTCGTTCGGACGCAAGTTCCCGTATGAGTGCCGACCAGATTACTGACGTTGCCCTCTCACTGGAATACGTCAAACAATATGCAGCCAGCCACAAAGAGCTGAATTACAAGCAGGTCTATCTATTGGAGCAATGCGTTGTCTGGCAGCGTTTGAGCGTGCATTTAGGATGGAGCTGCGACCATGTACGAGCTGCCTATGACGAGATATCCAAAGCGATACAGGACGAGGTATACGCTGGCGCAAAGGCATTTGTAAAAGCCAACAAAGGACGCTACGACTGCGGCGGCTATATTTATTCCGGCGACGGGCAGGAATTAGGACAGTTCTGGGCGAAGCTGAATGTGGGAAATGCGGCACTTCAAAAGGTGTCCTCCAATCCCACCATTACCAACGGAAACAACAGCTATTCCCTTGCTGGTGCGACGTATGGTGTCTTTGCTGATAAAGGCTGCAAGGAACAGCTTGCCACCCTTACGACAGATAAAGACGGAAACAGTGAAGCGGTGGAGGTAAAGGCTGGTAAAGTCTATATCAAAGAGCTATCCGTTCCGGCGGCTGGTTTCCAGTTAGACAAGACGGTATATCCCTTAACTGTCAAAGCTGGTGAAACAGCTACCTTGAAAGTCAGTGACACACCCAAAGTCACAACCACACTGATTGAGCTTTTCAAGATAGACATGGAAACATCAAAGGGAGCGGCACAGGGGGCAGCTTCTTTGGAGGGTGCGGAGTTCGTCTGGAATTATTATGACGGGTACTACAACAAAGACAACCTGCCAGCAAAACCTACCCGTACATGGACGACAAAGACCGTGGCTGAAAATGGCAATGACGGAACCACCCATTACATCACAAAGCTGGCAGATAGTTATAAGGTATCCGGCGACAGCTTCTACTTACAGGATGGCGTGCCATGCCTGCCGCTTGGAACACTGACCGTATCTGAAAGTAAGAGTCCGACAGGCTACTTGTTGGAGGGTGCGTATATGCAGGCAGGTGGCAGTGAGGAACAGATTAAGGGAATGTATCTGACACAGATCACCGAAGATGGGGAGCTGGCGGTGCTTACAGGCAGCAACCAATATTCTGTTTCTGACAAGGTTATCCGTGGCGGTGTGAAAATCCAGAAGCGTGACCTTGAAACACAGGACACGAAGCCACAGGGCGGCGCAACCTTGAAAGATACGGAGTTTACCATCACCAACCTAAATGAGAACGCTGTGCTGGTGGATGGCAAGCTCTACAACAAAGGTGAGATTGTAAAAACCATCCTAACAGGCATTGACGGTATCGCTTCTACGGCTGCGGATACGCTGCCCTACGGAACATACCGCCTAGATGAAAGCAAGAGTCCGGCAGGATATTTGACAACAGGTGCGGTTTCCTGTGAATTTACCATCACAGAGAATGGAAAAATCGTTGACTTGACTGGTGCGGAACAATCCATCTACAACCAGATCAAGCGTGGTGACATTGAGGGTGTAAAAATTGGCGACGGTACACACAAGCGTCTTGGTGACGTGCCTTTCAAGATTACCAGTAAGACCACAGGTGAGAGCCATGTTGTCGTGACTGATAAAAACGGGCAGTTCTCCACTGCTTCTGACTGGGTATCCCACAAACAGAATACCAACAGGGGCAAAACCAGCGAGGATGGTATCTGGTTCGGCACATCTGAACCGGACGACTCCAAAGGTGCGCTGCTCTACGATACCTACGAGATTGAGGAATTGCGCTGTGACAGTAATAAGGGTTTTAAGCTCATTCCGGCTTTTGAGATTGTGGTTTCCAGAGATAAAGTAGTCATTGACTTGGGAACACTCACGGATGATTATGAGAAAAAAATCTCCATCCATACCACTGCTGCTGATAAAGCTACGGGTGAGAAAGTAATTGTTGCTGGTAAAGAGGTCACGATTGTGGATACGGTCACGCTGGATGGTCTGAAAAAGGGCACAAAGTACCAGCTCAAAGGCTGGCAGATGATAAAGGATGAAAATGCCGAGCTTCTTATTGACGGCAAGCGTGTGGAGAGTGAATACACATTCACCGCTGACAGTGAGGAAATGAAAGTTAAGGTGGAATATACGTTCCATGCTTCTGTTCTCGGTGGCAAGGACTTAGTGACATTTGAAGAATTGTACGACCTATCTGACAAGAACGAGCCTGTAAAAGTGGCTGAACATAAGGACATTGAGGACGACGGGCAGACGGTATCCATCAAAGAGCGTGTTATTAAAATCCATACCACCGCTGCGGACAAAGCCACGGGTGAGAAAGTAATCGTCGCTGGTAAAGAGGTCACAATCGTGGATACGGTCACTTTAGATGGTCTGGAAGTGGGTACAAAATACCAGCTCAAAGGCTGGCAGATGGTAAAGGATGAAAACACCGAGCTTCTCATGGATGGCAAGCGTGTGGAGAGTGATTATACATTTACCGCCGATAAGGAGGAAATGAAAGTGGAGGTCGCCTTTACATTCAATGCTTCTGCCCTTGGCGGCAAGAACTTGGTAACGTTTGAAGAACTCTACGACATCACCAATCCCGACGAGCCTGTAAAAGTCACGGAACATAAAGACATAGAGGACGAGGGGCAGACGGTGCTTATCACAGAGCGCATCATCAAAATCCATACTAATGCCGCCAGCAAAGACGGTGAAAAAGTCATAGAAGCTGGCAAAGAGGTTACAATCGTGGATACGGTCACGCTGGATGGTCTGAAAGTGGGTACAAAGTACCAGCTCAAAGGCTGGCAGATGGTAAAAGATGAAAAAGCCGAGCTTCTTATGGATGGCAAGCGTGTAGAGAATGACTATATATTCACCGCTGCCGATACAAAAATGGAGGTGGAGATTGTCTTTACATTCGACGCTTCAAAGTTGGGCGGCAAGCAGCTTGTGACCTTTGAGGAACTCTACGACATCACCAATCCCGACGAACCTGTAAAAGTCACAGAACATAAGGACATCACAGACAAAGGGCAGACGGTCACAATCAAGGAAGTGCCGGAAACGCCTGCGCCCGAAGAACCAAAGAAACCGGAAACACCAGACACACCGAGCCATAAGGTGACGGACTCCCCAAAGACGGGTTTCTAACAGAGTCTATGAAACCATCCGGCAGCCGCATTTTGATAAGAACACCTGCCGCTATAACACACAGGACTATAACCACTATTGAAAGGAGGACTTATGCAACTTTACAAACACTATAAAGGCAACCGTATCCGAGCCAGTGACAGGTCGCTGGTGGTGCGGTCATTGGGCGGTCGGCTGGCGTGCCTGTTTCTTGCGGTCGTGCTGCTTTTGAATATCAATACGCTGCTGCATACAGACTGGAACACGGTTTCGCTATTTCATAATGGCAGCATAAAGCTCACGGTCACACCCTACATGATAGTATCTCTCATAGCGGCGGTGCTGGTGTGCGCCTTGGCTGCGCTCCTGTACGCCCGTTACCAGCCGGACAGGATAAAGCAGCTTTTTCATCGTCAAAAGCTGTCACGGATGATACTGGAAAATGGCTGGTATGAGTCCGAGCAGTCACAGGATGGCGGCTTTTTTAAAGACCTGCCTGCCAACAGGTCAAAGGAGAATATCACCCACTTTCCCAAAATGTACTACCGCTTGGAGAATGGACTTATTCACATACTGGCAGAAATCACCTTGGGAAAATATCAAGACCAGCTCCTGCACTTGGAAAAGAAGCTGGAAACAGGCTTGTACTGTGAGCTGGTTTCCAAAGAGCTGAAAGACAGCTTTGTAGAGTATGTGCTGCTCTATGACACCATTGCCAACCGTATCACCATAGACGAGGTACAGGCGGCAGGTGGCAGCCTGCGGCTCATGAAAAATGTGTATTGGGAGTATGACAAGCTCCCTCATATGCTGATTGCTGGCGGCACTGGCGGCGGTAAGACCTACTTTATCCTTACCATCATAGAAGCACTCCTGCGTACCAACGCCAAACTGTATGTGCTTGACCCGAAGAACGCCGACCTAGCCGATCTGTCCGCTGTCATGCCCGAAGTCTACTACCGAAAGGAAGAAATCACAGACTGTATCGACCACTTTTATGATGGCATGATGGAACGGAGCGAAGCCATGAAGCTAATGGACAATTACAAGACAGGGGAAAACTATGCCTATTTAGGTCTGCCGCCCCACTTCCTCATTTTTGACGAGTATGTGGCGTTTATGGAAATGCTGACGACAAAGGAAAACGCTTTGGTCTTAAATAAGCTGAAACAGATTGTCATGCTTGGGCGGCAGGCAGGCTATTTTCTCATTCTCGCCTGCCAGCGACCAGACGCAAAATACCTTGGCGACGGTATCCGTGACCAGTTCAATTTCCGTGTGGCACTTGGCAGAATGTCAGAGCTTGGGTATTCTATGATGTTCGGTGAGGTGGACAAGGACTTTTTCTTAAAACAGATCAAAGGGCGTGGCTACGTGGACACGGGAACAAGTGTCATATCAGAGTTTTACACTCCCCTTGTACCCAAAGGACATGACTTCCTAAGAGAAATAGGACGACTCATGCAGAACAGGCAGGACGGACAGGCGGCGTGCGAAGCGAAAGCCGCTGGTTCGTCCTAGCCGTGTTGGGGCGGCTTGCCGCCACAACTATTCGCCCCCGGTATCTAACAGGGGGGCACAAATACAATAGGAAACAGTCAAAGAAGTTGGGAAAGTCCTTGTAAAATAAGGGCTTTTTCTACTTTCGAGGAATGTCAACTGGAACGCTTCTAGTTGACACTTTTTCCAGAATGGAGGGATTTTTACTGAATGATACAGACTGGAACACGGATTTAAAAGAAAAACGGCTGGCATATGGCGTTTCACAAAACAAGCTGGCGGTGGCGGCTGGCATTACAAGGCAGTATCTTGGCAAGATAGAGTCCGGCGGTGCTGCTCCTAGCGAGGAACTCAAAGAAAACCTGCTGCAAGCTCTGGAACGGTACAACCCGGAAACACCGCTTACCATGCTGTTTGATTATGTACGGATACGCTTTCCCACCACAGACGTGCGGTTTGTGGTTGAAACCATCCTCAAATTGAAACTGGATTTTATGATACATGAGGACTTCGGCTTCTACTCCTATCCAGAGCATTACTACATGGGAGATATATTTGTTTTGGTATCCCCTGAACAGGAAAAGGGGGTGCTGCTGGAACTGAAAGGAAAAGGCTGCCGCCAGTTTGAAAACTTCCTGCTGGCACAGCATAGGAACTGGTACGACTTCTTCACGGACGCTCTGTGCGAGGGCGGCGTATTCAAACGGATAGACCTTGCCATCAACGACAGGGTGGGGATATTGGACATCCCAGAGCTGACCGCTAAATGCAGGAATGAGGAATGTATTTCTGTATTCCGAAGTTTCAAGTCCTACCGCTCCGGCGAGCTGGTGCAGAGCCACGAGGAAAACAAGTCCGGCATGGGGCACACGCTCTATATCGGTTCGCTGAAATCAGAAGTCTACTTCTGTGTGTATGAAAAAGCTTACGAGCAGTACGTGAAATACGACATTCCTGTTGAGGAAACACCTATCAAGAACCGTTTTGAAATTCGCTTGAAGAACGAGCGAGCCTACTATGCGGTGCGTGACCTGCTGACCTACTATGACGCTGAACGCACTGCATTTTCCATCATCAACCGCTATGTACGGTTTGCCGATAAGGACGAAACAAAGCGACGGAGCGAATGGCAGACAAATCAGCGTTGGGCGTGGTTTCTCGGTGAGGGGCGTGGGCGACTGAAACTGACGACCGAACCAGAACCGTACAATTTCCAGCGTACCCTAAACTGGCTGGCAAGGCAGGTCGCCCCTACCTTACAGGTAGTGGAAAAGCTGGATAAACAGAACAACACGACGGTGATCAAGGACATGGTGAAACATGCGAAGCTCTCCGACCGATTGGAAAAGGTCTTGCGGCAGCTCTCCGTCACCGTGGAGGAAATGACGGTCAAGGACAAGGAGGAATAAGAAATGTGGCACATATTGTTTGACCTGCTGCTGGTATCGGCAGGCATGGGTATGGGCGTGGTGCTGATGTGCATCCTGCAAGTCGGGAAAGAAGCAGATACCCACTTAGAAGAAATGGAAAGGAGCAATAAAAAATGAACTTTGGACAGAACCTTTACAACTGGTTTTTGAGTAATGCACAGAGCCTTGTGCTTATGGCTATCGTGGTGATTGGCATTTACTTAGGCTTTAAGAGGGAATTTAGCAAGCTGATTGGCTTTCTGGTGATTGCCTTAATCGCTGTCGGTCTGGTGTTCAACGCTGGCGGCGTAAAAGACGTACTCTTAAACCTGTTCAACAAGATTATCGGAGCGTAAACTTATTGTTTCATCCCACATGAAATGTTATAATTTGTTATAAATTACCGAATTATGGAGGGATGATTATGAAAAATATTCTGGTTGGTAATGGTATTAATATTCAATACGACAATGAAAATTATACTTGTAAAAATATCGTATTAAGGGTTTTGACGGAATTAGATGAGGATGATTACCCTTGTGAGTATATAGTTGACAATCCTATGCTAATAAAGAGTTATATGGGTAAATTATTTTTAGCCGCAAGAAAAGCATTAGACGGAGGACTTGACAAATATCCGAATTGCACAGCAGAACGTAAGGGCTTAAATGATTTTAAAGACCGCTATAAAAGCAAAAAAAAATCATTGCGTATTGCTGATATAGGGTTTGAAGATTATTATTTAATTCATGATTTACTTTGTCATAAAACACATACTCAAAACCCAGAGCAATATACAATTAGAGAATCCCTCAAAATGGCTTATTTTCACTCTATATACAATCACGGGAAATTAAATTTGCTACATAAAGAATATAGTCTTGGCTTGGTTGATTATCTGAAATCTTTTGACAATATATTCACGACTAATTATGATAGCAATTTAGAATCAGCAACAGGAAAGGAAATATACCATATTCACGGACAATTTGATAAATTAAGCGAGACATATAATCCGACTTCATTCAGAAATCACTTAAATGATAACCCACTTGAAGGGATACCTAACCAACCAGAATATAAATATTTACACTCTACAGCTTTGTCAACTTATTGTGGTGATTACAAAAGATACCAGATTAAACAAAATATATTGGCTAATGAAGCCCTAGAAAAAATGGCAAATGGATACCAGACAATGACTTCCGTCAAAAAAGATGTTGACGCATGGGAAACAGAAAAGAATCCATTAGTTGTTAATTTAGGGCAAGCGATTAAATTAAAGGTAACCAATCCCAATTTGCGCTTTCAAGAAGATTACTATGTTAAGGAATTTCAAGCAATAACAGACGAACTAACCATATTAGGTCTATCCCCATATAATGATTATCATATTTTTGAAATGATTGAAAGTGCTAAACTATTAAAGTGCAAATTTTATTATTATAACGAATCAGAATGTGAAAGAATAAAAACTCTTTTACCTAATTTATATAGGAAAAGAAAATTGGAATTTCTTAATGTAAAAAATTTTTGGGAGGGCTTATAATGTCACAAGTGAAGTTCATTAAAATCAAGAGAAAAAAGTTGTTGCAGGCTTTAGCCGCTTATAATCTTTTATCTCATAGCCAACAAGATTGGCAAGTAATTATAAAAGAATTTAATTCTCTTTCATTTAGCCAGCGAAATCAAATTGTTAAAGAAGAACAGTTAAGAGAACAATTATTAAAAGATAAAATGACTACTACTGATGAAGATATGTATTTAACTTGTACAATGGTAAATTTGAACATCGTGGCATCTAAATTTGATATTGACCCAACAACTGTATGTATGTGTATCGCACCACTAGGCAAAATAAATGAAAACATATTAGTAGTTTAATACTATTAAGCAGCAGATAAAAAATATTTGCTGCTTTTTTCGTACCCATTTATCAGTACCCAATTTTATTGGGAATGCTAAAGAAAAATGAAAGGACGTGATTTATCACTATGTATGAAATGAGATTATATATCCTCAATACCACAAAGCCTTATAGTGACGACGAGGACGGTTATGCTGGCGCATGGTTTTCCTGCCCGGTGACCTTTGAGGAAATCAAGGATAAGTTAGGCGTGGAAAAAGAGGAAGATTTTGAAATTGAGGACTTCGATCTGCCCTTTTCCCTAAGTCCTGATATGCCGCTTTGGGAAATCAACGTCCTGTGCCGCATGGTACAGGAAATCGAGGGCACGCCCCTTGGCAATGAACTAAACGAGATACAGGCAAAGTGGTTTCACAACATCAGTGACTTTTTCTACCACAAGGACGAGATACGCCACTATGATGTGCCGGACTCCGCTTCTCTTGCGGAGTACCTTGTCATGGAAGAACACCACTTCGGGGAGCTGCCGCCGGAACTTATTAAGCACATAGATTTTATCTCCTACGGTCATGAGCTGGAACAAAGCGACGAATACCTCTTTACAAGCAGCGGCGTGTTCCGCTATCGGTAAGGCGGTGGCTGCCTTTGGAGGAAATGCGTGTCTATATTGCCAACCTTGGCAAGTACAATGAGGGGGAGCTTGTGGGTGACTGGTTCACGCCGCCTGTGGACTACGACGAGATGGCAGAACGAATCGGCTTGAATGACCGATACGAAGAATACGCCATCCATGACTATGAGCTGCCCTTTGAAATCGACGAGTACACGCCCATTGAGGAAGTCAACCGCCTGTGCGAGATGGTGGAAGAACTGGACTATCCGCTGAATGAGGTGATTGACGACCTGCTCTGCCATTTTTGCAGCGTGGAGGAACTCTACGACCACAAGGACGACATTATCCAATACCCTTGCGACAACATGGTGGACGTTGCCTACCACTTAATTGACGAGTGCGGCGTTCTGGGCGAGATACCCGACCGATTGCGTAACTACATAGACTATGAAGCCTTTGCCCGTGACATTGACTTGGAGGGGTGCTTCATAGAAACCAGATACGGAGTTTTTGAGTGTCCGTATTAACAAGCTGGCAGACCTGCACAAACGTGTGATTCTGGCAGCTAATTTTATATATGACAACAGGTGGTAAATCCATCTGCTTTATGCAGCAGTCTGTGAAATGCAGGCTGCTGTTTCCATTTTAGAAGAAAGGAATGGTACAAAACATTGAAGAAAATAAGAAGCTATACCAGCATTTGGAGCGTGGAAAAGGTCATTTACGCTATCAATGACTTTCAGCTCCCATTCCCCATCACATTCACACAGATGGCATGGTTCGTGGTATCCCTCTTTGCGGTGATTGTATTTGCGGAGCTGCCGCCCTTAAACATGATTGACGGGGCGTTCCTCAAATACTTCGGTATTCCCGTGGCGGTGACGTGGTTCATGAGCCAGAAAACCTTTGACGGAAAGAAACCCTACGGTTTCCTAAAGTCCAGTATCAGCTACCTGCTGCGCCCAAAAGTGACCTACGCCGGGAAAGCGGTGAAGCTGAAAACGGAACTATTGAATACAGCCATAACGGCAGTTAGGAGTGATGTGTATGTTCCCCATTAAATATATCGAAAACAATCTGGTGTTCAACCATGACGGGGAGTGCTTTGCTTACTATGAGCTGATACCCTACAATTATTCGTTCCTGTCGCCGGAGGAAAAGTACATGGTGCATGATAACTTCCGGCAGCTAATCGCACAGAACCGTGACGGGAAGATACACGCCTTGCAGATCAGCACCGAGTCCAGTATCCGGCAGACACAGGAACGCTCCAAAAAGGAGGTCACAGGGCGGCTTTGTGAGGTGGCTTGTGCAAAGATAGACGAACAGACCGAAGCGTTGGTTGAGATGATTGGGGAAAATCAGATTGACTACCGCTTTTTTCTTGGCTTCAAGCTGCTGGTGAACGAGGAAGAAATCAGCTTGAAGCACGCCGGAAAGTCCGCTGCCATGACCTTTACTGATTTTCTGTACGAGGTCAACCATCACCTCATGGGCGACTTTGTATCTATGAGCAATGATGAAATTACCCGTTTCCAAAAGATGGAGAAGCTCTTGGAGAGTAAAATCTCCCGTCGGTTTAAAATCCGGCGTTTGGAAAAACACGACTTTGGCTACCTAATTGAGCATATTTACGGGAAAACAGGCGTTGCCTATGAGGACTATGCCTACGACTTCCCCGTAAAGAAGCTGAAAAAAGAAACGCTGGTGAAACGGTACGACCTTATCCGTCCGACACGCTGTCAGATCACAGAGAACCAACGGTACTTAAAGCTGGACAGTGAGGAACAGACCACCTATGCTGCCTACTTCACGATCAACAATATCGTCGGGGAGCTGGACTTCCCATCTTCGGAAATTTTCTACTATCAACAGCAGCAATTTACGTTCCCCGTGTCCACGTCTATGAATGTGGAAATCGTCACCAACAAAAAAGCATTGACGACGGTAAGGAACAAGAAGAAAGAGCTGAAAGACTTAGACAACCACGCTTGGGAGTCCAACAACGAAACCAGCAACAACGTGGTGGACGCTCTGGACTCTGTAAATGAGCTGGAAACTACCTTAGACCAGTCCAAAGAGTCCATGTATAAGCTGTCCTACGTGGTGCGTGTGGCGGCTGACAGCTTGGACGAGCTGAAACGCCGCTGTGATGAAGTCAAGGACTTTTACGACGACCTCAATGTGAAGCTGGTGCGCCCGTTCGGGGATATGCTTGGTCTGCATGAGGAGTTCATTCCAGCCAGTAAGCGATACATCAACGATTATATCCAGTACGTGACAAGTGATTTTCTGGCAGGTCTTGGCTTTGGTGCGACCCAGCAGCTAGGAGAAAGTGACGGTATCTATATCGGCTAGAACCTTGATACGGGCAGGAACGTCTATCTGAAACCGAGCCTTGCGGCACAGGGAGTCAAAGGCTCGGTCACAAATGCGCTGGCGGCTGCATTCCTTGGCTCACTTGGGGGCGGCAAGTCCTTTTGCAACAACCTCATTGTCTACTATGCGGTGCTGTTCGGGGGCAGTGCGGTCATTGTAGACCCAAAATCCGAGCGTGGGAACTGGAAAGAAACGCTGCCGGAGATTGCACAGGAAATCAATATCGTGAACCTTACCAGTGAAGCGAAAAACAAAGGACTGCTTGACCCTTACGTGATTATGAAGAACTTAAAAGACGCTGAAAGCCTAGCAATCGACATCCTGACCTTTTTAACAGGTATCAGTAGCCGTGACGGTGACAAGTTCCCCGTGCTTAGAAAGGCAATCCGCTCTGTCACACAGGGCAAAAGGCGAGGTCTTTTGTGCGTCATTGACGAGCTGCGAAAAGAGGACACTCTTGTTTCCAACAACATAGCGGAGCATATCGAGAGCATGGTGGACTATGACTTTTCCCATCTGCTCTTTTCCGACGGTACGGTGGAACAGTCCATCAGCTTAGATAAGCAGCTCAACATCATACAGGTGGCTGATTTGGTGCTGCCAGACCGTGACACAAAGTTTGAGGAATACACCACAATGGAGCTGCTCTCCGTGGCTATGCTTATCGTTATCAGTACCTTTGCTCTCGACTATATCCACTCCGACCGGAGCATTTTTAAGATGGTGGATTTAGACGAAGCGTGGACGTTCTTACAGGTGGCACAGGGCAAGGCTCTGTCCAACAAGCTGATACGTGCCGGACGTTCCATGAACGCCGCTGTCTATTTCGTGACACAGAACTCCGGCGACGTGGACGACGAGAAGATGAAAAACAATATCGGTCTGAAATTTGCATTTCGCTCCACGGACATCAGCGAGATCAAGAACACGCTTGAATTTTTTGGTGTGGACAAAGACGACGAGAACAACCAGAAGCGGCTACGGGATTTGGAGAACGGGCAATGCCTGTTTCAAGACCTTTACGGTCGGGTGGGCGTTATCCAGATACACCCTGTCTTTGCCGACCTGTTCCATGCCTTTGATACCAGACCGCCAATCCAGACAGAAGAAACGAGGTGAAGCCTATGCGTAAACATAAAATACTGCGCTATGCAGGTATCACCCTCTTAGTCATTGTGGGTATCCTCGTTTTCCTGTCCATCAAGGGTACGGTGGCTCATGCCGCCGGATTGGTGGACGACACGGTGGACGCTGCCAACCAGTATTCTAAGTACCCGCTGGAAAACTACCAGCTTGACTTCTACGTGGACAGCTCATGGGATTGGCTGCCGTGGAACTGGCTGGACGGTATCGGCAAGAGTATCCAGTACGGCTTGTACGCCATCACTAACTTTGTATGGACAGTGAGTATGTATATCTCCAACGCCACAGGGTACGTGGTGCAGGAAGCCTACAAGCTGGACTTTATCTCCGATACCGCAAACGCAATCGGAACAAACATCCAGACCCTTGCCGGGGTAAATGCAGGCGGCTTTTCTACACAGGGGTTCTACGTGGGTTTCCTGCTTATCCTTGTGCTGCTGGTGGGTATCTACGTGGCGTACACAGGTCTTATCAAGAGGGAAACCACAAAGGCTGTCCATGCAGTCGTCAACTTCCTTGTGGTATTCGTCCTGTCAGCGTCCTTTATCGCCTACGCTCCCAACTACATCACGAAAATCAATGACTTTTCCTCTGACATCAGCAGTGCGGCACTGTCACTGGGTACGAAAATCACCCTCCCCAACTCCGACAGTCAAGGGAAAGACAGTGTGAACTTGATACGTGACAGCCTGTTTTCCATACAGGTGCAGCAGCCGTGGCTGTTATTGCAGTACGGCAGCTCCGATATGGAGGACTTGGGTGCAGACCGTGTGGAAAGCCTGCTCTCTGCCAGCCCGGACACCGACACCAGAGAGGATACGGTGATTGCGGAAATCGAGGATAAGGACAACCCGAACATGAGCGTCACAAAGACTATGAGCCGCCTGGGAACGGTGGTCTTTCTGTTCCTGTTCAATATCGGCATTTCCGTCTTTGTGTTCCTGCTTACGGGCATGATGATTTTCTCGCAAGTGCTGTTTATTATCTACGCCATGTTCCTGCCCGTGAGCTTTATCTTATCCATGATACCCTCTTACGAGGGCATGGCAAAGAAAGCCATCACAAAGCTGTTCAACACCATCATGATGCGGGCAGGCATTACCCTCATTATCACCGCCGCCTTTAGCGTGAGTACCATGTTTTATTCTATCTCGGCAGGCTATCCGTTCTTCATGATTGCGTTCTTGCAGATCGTCACCTTTGCAGGTATCTATTTCAAACTGGGCGATTTGATGGGAATGTTCAGCTTGCAGTCCGGCGACGCACAACAGGTCGGCAGGCGTATCTTCCGGCGACCTTATATGCTCCTAAACCGAGGGGCAAGGCGCATGGAGCGTCGTGTCGGCAGGACGTTAGCCGCTGGCATGGCTGGCGGTGCGGTAGGTGCTGCGGTAGTTTCTGGCAGCCGTAAACCCGATACAAGGAAATTAGCGGACAGACAGAACCACGCCACAGGCAGCCGCCCCAACCACGATACCGGACAATCCGGCGATACCGTTACTTTCGGCAAACGTGCTGGCTCTAAGGTGGGTGCGGTGCTGGATTCAAAGCAGAGAGTCAAGGACAAGGCACAATCCGTCAAGGAGCAGGTGAAAGATATGCCGATACAGGCTGGATACGCCGTCCATTCCGTGAAAGAGCGGGCAAAGGAAAACGTGTCCGACTTCAAGCGTGGCATGGTGGAGGAAAAAACCACCCGTCAGCAAGGACGGGCGGCAAAACAGGACAGCCACAGGCAGACCATAGCGGAAAAGCGCATGGCAATGGAAAAGGCAAAGCCGACAGGATCAGCAGCGAAAGGTGCTGCTTCTATCCATGAGCGACCAGCCACAACGCCTGTATCCGGCGCAACAACACCACAGGCGATTGCTGCGAAAGGTGCTGCTCCTAAGACAGAGCCGACCAGTAAGGAACGTCCGGCGGCAGTATCCAGAGAAAGCTATGAGAAGCCGCCGACCACGAAAGGCAGAGAGCCAGCGGCAAAGATACAGGAGCGCACGCAAGTGATGCGGGAGTCTGGGGCACGTTTCCAGACAGTCAAAGAACCAACAAAGCCACAGGCGGTAAAAGAGCCAGCTTTTGCCGGAACTAAGACTATTCGACAAACCAATACACAGAAAACAAGCCGGAACACTGTGAAGAAATCTACTACCCACAACACGAAGAAAGGACGGAAAAAATGAAGCTGCGGCATTTAGCACTGCTTGGTGGGATTTTCACGGTGATTATCAGCCTGCTGTTGTTTCTGTTTATCGTCACAGCAGACGACGAGGAAAGCGGCGGCAGCTCCGGCTTTGACTATTCGGGCATGAACCTGTCAGCGGAGGTCTTGAAACACCAGCCGACCGTGGAGAAATATGCGAAGCAATACGGCATTTCAGACTATGTGAATTACCTGCTTGCCATCATGCAGGTGGAGTCCGGCGGCACAGCGGTGGACGTTATGCAGTCCAGCGAGTCTTTAGGTCTGCCACCCAACTCTTTAGGAACAGAGCAGTCCATTGAACAGGGATGTAAGTATTTTGCTTCTCTGCTTGCTTTGGCAAAAGCAAAAGGCTGTGATATAAACACCGTCGTCCAGAGCTACAACTATGGCGGCGGTTTTATTGATTATGTGGCAAGCCACGGGAAAAAGTATACCTTTAAACTGGCGGTCAGCTTCGCAAAGGAGAAGTCCGGCGGTGTCAAAGTGACTTATAAAAATGAAATCTCCATCAAGGAAAACGTCGGCTGGCGGTATAAGTATGGAAATATGTTTTACGTCCGGCTGGTAGCGCAATATCTAGCAGTACCCAATTTCAGCAACGCCACGGTACAGGCAATCTTCAATGAAGCTCTCAAATATCAAGGCTGGACGTATGTGTTCGGGGGAGATAACCCGAACACCAGCTTTGATTGCAGCGGTCTGGTGCAGTGGTGTTATGGAAAGGCTGGTATCAGCCTGCCGAGGGTGGCGCAAGACCAGTACGACGCAACACAGCATATCCCACTGTCACAGGCGAAAGCTGGTGACTTGGTATTCTTCCACAGTACCTACAATGCAGGAACCTATGTCACCCATGTGGGGATATATGCAGGAAATAACCGTATGTATCACGCCGGAAACCCGATTGGCTATACAGACCTAAACACTTCGTACTGGCAGCAACACATCATTGGTGCCGGACGTGTGAAATCCAACTAAGACAGAAAGGAAATGGTAACTATGAGATTTAAGAAAAAAGAGAAAGAAGCAAAACCCAACAAGACGAAAAAAGTGCGTGTTCTAAAAGCTGGCACGCACAAGAAATCCGTGATTGCCCTGTGGCTGGTGCTGATTGCCAGCGTCAGCTTTGGGGTGTATAAGAATTTCACCGCCATTGATATGCACACCGTCCATGAGAAAGAGGTCATACAGCAGCGTATCGTGGATACCAACAAGATTGAAAACTTTGTCAAGGACTTTGCAAAAGCCTACTATTCATGGGGGAATAACAAAGAAGCCATTGAAGCAAGGACAAAAGCCATCAGTCAGTATCTAACAAAGAGCTTGCAGGATTTGAATGTGGACACGGTGAGAAGCGATATTCCCACCAGTTCTGCGGTGAATGAGGTGAAAATCTGGAACTTGGAGCAGGCTGGCACAGACGAGTACACCGTCCTTTATTCGATCGATCAGACCATCACAGAGGGCGACCAGACCAGCCGTAATGCTGCCGCTTACACGGTAGTGGTTCATGTGGATGGTGACGGGAACATGGTAATCACAAAGAACCCGACCATCAGCCGGATACCAGCAAAATCCGGCTATGAGCCAAAGGCAGCGGAAAGTGACGGAACTGTGGACGCTGCCACTACAGAGGAAGTGACCGACTTTTTAGAAACATTCTTCAAGCTGTATCCGGCGGCTACGGACAAGGAGCTTTCCTACTATGTGGCTGGCAATGCGCTGAAACCTGTAAATACTGATTATCTGTACTCCGAGCTAATCAATCCGCTGTTTACAATGGATGGGGATAAGGTCAAGGTATCAGTATCGGTGAAGTATCTCGACCAGCGGACAAAGGCAGCACAGATTTCACAATTTGACTTGGTGCTGACTGAAATAGATGGGAACTGGAGAATAGTAATGTAACAATAATTTTAGAGGTATTAGGTGCCCAAATAGAAATAAAAAATTTCGGTTTCTCTTGACTTTAACGTTACGTCATAGTGTATGATGTAGAAAAATAAGAAAGGATGATATAATATGAAAGTAATTCCAGTTCGTTCGGACGGTGCTTATTTAAAGATTATGAACGCACCGTTTGATAAAAAAAATGACGTTTATCGGTATGAGTTGATGATGCCCTTTGAAAAAAAGTGGGCTTGTTACAGTGTACCGATGAAAGCTGCTGAACCTAATGGCTATGATGTCATAATGGCAAGCGGTATGCTCGGTTATATTGCTCCAACTAAAGTAGACGAATCACAGAGAGGTAATATTGATCGTATTTCATCAGATATGCTTTGGACTGCCTGCGAGCAATCCATAAAAAAATCATTAAGCTGTTTTTCTGAAAATGGTATTGAGTTACCTGTTCAAGAGTATCTTTTTACTATTTTATTGGCAAATGCCGAGAATCCTTATATTGTTCTTAATAAGGGATATTGTGGTGATGGAGGTATACCCGGATACATTTTTTCATGGCTTGTGCCTAATGATTTTACTATTGAACATCTCCCCGTAGCTCTTGCACACGAAACAAATCATAATGTACGTTTTCAGTTTATTAAATGGAAAAATGATATTACACTTGGAGAAATGATGGTTAGCGAGGGACTTGCAGAAAATTTTGCAACTTATTTATATGGCGAGGACAAGGCTGGTCCGTGGGTAACAGAAACCGATATGGAAACCCTAAATGAATATATAAAGCCAATTATTCGAGATGGATTGAATGTGCAAGGACTTGAAAATCTCAATGCTTATCTTTATGGAGATGAAATAGCTGTTTTGCAGAATTATCCTCCTGTTGGCTTACCTTATTGCGCTGGCTATGCATGTGGTTATCATTTGGTGAAGCATTATCTGAAAAAAACAGGGAAAAGCATTGTAGAAGCAACGCTATTACCTGCAAGTGAAATTTTAGAAGTTGTGGAGGATTTTTGGAATGAATGAGAAACCAATGGCAGTACACGAGGTAGTCAACCTAACAGGTATTACGGCAAGGACACTTCATTATTATGATGAAATAGGGCTTTTGAAACCATCTATTGTAACTGAAACAAAGTATCGTTTGTATACAGAAGATGATTTATCTCGATTACAAGAAATTCTATTTTTCCGTGAGGTTGGTTTTGCCTTAAAGGAGATAAAGGACTTGCTTCATTCACCATATTATAATCGTGCAGAAGCATTAGAAAAACATCTTAGTATTTTAGAAGCTCAAAAGGAACGAATTGAAAGTCTTATTGCCCTTGTAAAAGCTGAAATCAAAGAAAAAAAAGCTGTTTCCTTTTCAGCATTTTCTAATTCAAAAGTGCTTGAATTACAAGCCAAATTTAGAGAAGAAGTTCTGGAACGTTGGGGCGATACTGACAGCTTTAGAGAATATGAAGAAACATTTTCTCTGAAAGCACGAAAAATCCAAAACGAGCAAATAGAGGCATTTTACAATATGGCACAAGTCACCTTTGAAAAACTGGCTATGTATGAAGATAAATCACCAGACTATCCAGAAGTTCAAGCGATTGTGCAGGAATGGCAGCTTTATATTTCTGAACATTTTTATCAGTGTGACAAACAGATGCTTTCTAATTTAGGCAAATTGTATATTACGGACAAAAGATTTTCAGATTTTATAAATCGATTTGGGAAAGAAGATTTAGCATCATTTTTTAGCAGAGCTATTGAAATATATTGTATGCAATATAGGGACAAACAGGATGAAGACTGATTGGATATTCTGTCCCATATGTCAAAATAAGACTAGAGTAAAAATAAGAATTGACACAGAGCTGAAAAATTTCCCTCTTTTTTGCCCAAAATGCAAACATGAGATTTTAGTTAATGTCAGTAGATTCAAGTTAATAATTATCAAAGAGCCAGACACTAAGATGCAGAGCCGATAGTTTAGAGGATTTATACCTCATAGATTATCGGCTCATTTTATTGCCTACCGCTATATTCGGTATGTTTGGCTGGCAAATAAAAATGGAGGAACTAATCTTCCCCCACTTCCTTTGATTTAATGATACCAGCAGCGACACTTTCCATGATAACCATATCTTTGTCGTCAAAAGTATCAAGCTGTTGCTCCAACTGTCTGCGGCGAGTGCTTTTCACTTTGTCGCTGGACGGCAGGAAAATTTCATCAACGGACACATTGAGTAAAGTTACAAGGTCGTAAAACACCTGTAAACTTGGGTGCTGCCCTTTATTCTCAATGTTCGTCAGATAGCGTGGGTCAATTTCAATTTTTGCTCCCACCTGTTCACGAGTCAGACCTTGTTTCATTCTTGCCGCTTTAATGGCAAGTCCAAAGGCTCTGAAATCGTATTTATCTTCTGTTTTACGCATATTTAATCACCTCACTACATTTTACTGTTCCTAAAGAATTTGCGACAGGTACAGTAAAACGTATTGTAAGGTTTATCAGTTCCCATTGTATAGGAAAACAACAAATTTATATGCTGCTTGGCGGTAATAAAAAAACCGTTGTCAGCAGTAATGCTTTAATATGCCCTTTTCGATAAAACGACGGTTCATACAGCCGCCGTTTTATTTTTTCCCTAACGGTGGAACAGACTACTGGATGGTTTTGTTTTAGCGGCTTTAGGAGGTAGCCGCATGGAACGCCTGCATATTCGACAACATTCGACCATTGGTAGACCGTTAAAAAAATCCGTTTAATTTCTGCGGTGTTTCATACTCCTGTATATGGTTTTTCACGTCATATAGCAGGAATAATTTATAAAGCACAAGATCAGTACGTCAGTATTGCCCTTGTGCTTTTTTGCTGCAAAAAACTTTTTCAAAAAGTTTTTGCGGTTGGGTATCAAATCCCACTTCTTGCGGCGAGTGTTAGTGCGAAAAGAGGTAGAAGCCTTTTCGCTTTAGCAACTTTAGCTGGAAAGGAGGTGAGATTATGAAGCCATCTTCTTTCGAGAACGCTATCAGACTTCAATTTGATTGTCTGGCTCGCAAGGTTGTAGGAACAACCGTAAAGGACTATAACCGTGAGCTTGGCAGACGTGCAAAGCGTGAAACTCCATTCTGTGAGCTGCCGGAAATGGAATTAAACCATATCGGCACTTGCGACGAATACTCGGTTGAATTTACAGCCTTTGACGTATTCGGCAATGAAGTCCGTATCTATGATGAACAGCTATGTGAAGCAATCAAAGAATTGAATGAAAGACGACGTAACATTCTGCTTATGTCCTACTTTCTTGAGATGACCGACGCTGAAATTGCACAGGTCATGGAAATGGAACGATTTTCCGTTTGTAGAAACAGGTTGCACACATTAAAGCTAATCAGAGATATGTACGAGGAGGAATAAACCATGATGAAGTCTACCAAGAAGTGCCCGCTATTTTCCACAATCAGCTCGGCTGCTGACGGTGACGAGGTAGCAATCGAAAAGATTTTAAACCACTATGACGCTTACATATCAAAAGCCAGCTTGCGCCCGTTCTATGACGAACACGGAAATATGTATATCGTGGTCGATATGGAACTGAAAGGCAGAATACGAGCTGCGCTGATTGAAGCAATTTTGGGATTTGAAGTCAAAGTGAAATAAGTGTAATAGAGAGTGCCTACCACCTCATTTCCGCTCTTTACCGTTCTTTGAAAACTGAATAAAGTAATCAGATACGTTTGATATGCGGCGAGCCTGTGGACTGGAACGCCACGACCACTGAAAGGAGGGACACCAGCGAGCGACCACGCCAGTGATCCGCAAGCAACTGTTGGAAAGGTTGCTGCCATGACCCGTATATCAGAATAATGATACACCCGTATGACACGGTTCACCCATCAGAATGGGAATGGTGAAAGTCCAGTGGAGCTGCCGAAGCCATCTGATTACTTCTAAATCTAAAAATGCAAGGAGGGGTTTCATGAATAATTTGATTCGTTATAGTATGCAAATTGCCATGCTAAAACAACTGCTTGCCCGTAAATTGATTTCTGAAAAAGAGTATACCCTTGTAAAACAAAAATTGATGAAAGATTACAAAGTGCTTTCTGACATAACTGCTTGAATTGTGTTTCTAAAAGTGATATAATAACACTATAAAAGGAACACAAAAATAAGGAGGTATATTATGCAGGAAGTTGAAGTTATAAAAGCAAGAAATGTTTTATCAAAGCAAGCCCGTGGAAAAGCCATTGAGCGTTTACGTGTAGCTGCATATTGCCGTGTCAGCACAGACAGCGAAGATCAGTTGAACAGCTATAAGTCACAAGTCCAGTATTATACGGATATGATTAAGAAAAACAAAGAGTGGGTATTGGCTGACATTTATGCGGATGAAGCGATTACGGGTACACAGGTGACAAAAAGAGAAGATTTCCAGCGTATGATAAATGACTGTATGAATGGCGACATTGATATGGTGATTACAAAATCAATTTCAAGATTTGCCAGAAACACATTAGACACATTGAAATATGTTCGTATGCTGAAAGAGAGAAATATTGCTGTTTATTTTGAGGATGAAAAAATCAATACTCTTACAATGGACGGGGAACTGTTGCTTGTTGTTCTTAGCTCTGTCGCACAGCAGGAAGTTGAGAACATTTCAGCTAATGTGAAAAAAGGCTTAAAAATGAAAATGAAGCGTGGCGAACTGGTAGGTTTTCAAGGCTGCCTTGGCTATGATTATCACCCGGAGGACAAGACAATTACTGTCAATCAAGAAGAAGCAGAGATTGTCAGATATATTTTCAATCGTTATGTTGAGGGAGCTGGCGGTTCTGTTATCGGACAGGAACTTGAAAATCTAGGCTACAAAACAAAATACGGTAGTTCCACATGGGCACCATCTACAGTTATTGGAATTATTAAGAATGAGAAATACAAAGGTGATATACTGTTAGGTAAAACATTCACGGTTGACCCCATTTCCAAACGTCGGCTTGAAAATATGGGTGAAGAAGATAAGTTCTATATGAAAGACCACCATGAGCCAATCATCAGTGAGGAAGTCTTTGAAAAGGCACAGGAAATTCTAAACCGGAGAAATAAGAACCGGACGACAGTAGGCAATGGTAAACGTGAGAAGTATAGCAGGAAATACGCATTTAGCTGTATGCTGGAATGTGGTTTTTGCGGCAGCACTTTATCAAGACGGAATTGGCACAGTAGTTCGGAGTACAGCAAGGTTATCTGGCAGTGTGTAACAGCTACGAAAAAGGGAAAGAAATTCTGTCCAGATAGTAAGGGAATACCAGAAACAGCAATCGAAGAAGCGTTCATTGAAAGTTACCGCTTATTATGCGATAATAACAAAGACGTATTAGACGAATTTCTGCAAAGGCTGGATGATACATTGAGTAACAGCACAGTCAATAAGCAGCTTTCAAAAATCGAAAAGGAAATCAGTGCAGTAGAGGGCAAGAAGAATAAGCTGGTTGATATGCGCCTTGAAGATAGCATAGATAAAGATACATACGAAACGAAGTATGCTACACTTATGGAAAAAGCAGAACACCTTGTTGCCGACCGCCAGAAATTGCAGGAAACAGCCGCGAACGAGAAAGATATTAAGCGACGTTTAAAGGAGTTTAAGTCTACGCTTGAACAGAATGAGGTTTTGGATGTGTTCGATCGCCATGTATTTGAAAGCATTGTAGAAAAAGTAATTGTTGGCGGCTATGATGAAGATGGAAACAAAGACCCTGCACAGCTCACATTTGTTTATAAAACAGGGGTGAAGAACAGTGTAGATGGCAGCCGATTTAAGCCGCAAAGAAAAAATGCGAGAGGACGACATAGAAGTGATGAATTGTGTTCACATGGAAGCAACGAGGCTGATAAAACGTGTTCCGATAGGAGTATCGACACATGTGGAAACCGTGGCGTTGCTGGTGCGGAAACCTTGATTCTAGGCGGGTTGGCGGGATTATTTGGGGAAAATGGAGTTGTGTTTTTAAAGGAATAGAGATGGATAAGTTTCCTTCTTGGTGGGGACGGGGATAACGCCAGATAGTTTAAAAATGAGGGGGTTGCTATGTAAATTAAACTATGTAGCAAAACCATACTATTGTAAAATAGTTAAATATTATGATAAATTTATAGATTGGAATTTGAGGTGATAGAATGTTGGAGGCAATTACCTACCAGAATATGTTAAGAGATATTAACAGCGATGAAATTAAGGAAGATACTATTGGAATATTGATTACACGTCCCGATTTAGAAGTTGGGAAAAGTATTTTAAATAGCTTGAATTATTTTCATCATCTTAGTGGAAATAATACAAATTTTTATTTGCCTGGATATGGAGCATACTGGTATAAAAGTTATCCAGACGGACAAGTAGTAACCAAAATTGAGGGTGTTGACTGGTCTTTTAGCGATAAAATGTTTGTCTGTTTTATAAATGATTTAGAGACGTATAGTAAGTGGGAATATTCAGGTGAAAGTGAATTGCTCATGTTGGAATATAAAAATGGCATACTATCTTATGATAATATGATGCAATTCTATTTAGATAATATGATGCGGGATAGGGTTATCGTTTCAATTTCTTCATTTTTTCAACAGCTACTTAGAATCTGTAAAAATGATAAATCATTAAAAGACATTAGTAACGCATTTGGAAAGGATAAATTAATCCAAGTAACTAAAGAAAATATTTTAAATAACATTCCATCAAGTCTGGCAAATGTATTTGTGCAGGAAAAATATTTCTGTATTCGAAATTGTGGTAAATGAGTTGTATGCAATTTTAGGAGGAATCAAATGGAACATCAATTTTATGAACAAATTAAAAGAATTCTTTCTGAAGCCAGAAACAAAGTATATTAAACAGCAAACTTTGCAATGGTGGAAGCGTACTGGAATATAGGAAAAAGTATCGTGGAACAGCAGGATGGATATGAAAAAGCAGAATATGGGAGTAGATTAATAGCGGAATTATCCAAACAAATGATTGTAGATTTTGGTAAAGGTTTCACACTGACTAATCTTAAATACATGAGACAGTTTTATCTGACATTTCCAAATAGTCACGCACTGCGTGGCGAATTGAGTTGGACACATTATCGCCTGCTTATGCGCGTGGAAAATAAAAATGCACGTGAATTCTATATAGAAGAAGCAATAAAATCAAATTGGAGCACACGGCAGTTGGAAAGGCAAATTAATTCTTTCTTTTATGAAAGATTGCTATCCAGTCAGAATAAAGAAAAGGTTTCGGAAGAAATCCAGAAAATGGAGCCTGTAAAAATTCCAGAGGATATTATACGCGATCCATATGTATTAGAGTTTCTGGGATTAAGTCCGAATGTTGATTTTTATGACAGCGACCTTGAAGAAGCATTGATAACACATTTGCAGAAATTCCTCTTAGAGTTGGGGAGAGGGTTTTCTTTTGTTGCCAGACAAAAAGGATTACATTTGATGGCCGGCATTTCCGAATAGATCTTGTGTTTTATAATTACATTTTGAAATGCTTTGTATTAATTGATTTAAAAATTGGAGATTTGACACACCAGGATTTAGGGCAAATGCAGATGTATGTACATTACTACGAACGTGAATTGATGAATGATGGAGATAGTCCACTGATAGGAATTGTTCTTTGTGCGGATAAAAGTGAATCTATAGTAAAGTATACCTTACCAGAAAATGAAACGCAGATTTTTGCGTCAAAGTATAAGTTATACCTTCCAAGCGAAGAAGAACTGTCGCGGGAATTGCAAAGGGAGTACAGGGCATTGGAATATGACAAAGAAAAATTAAATTAACTTTACTTAAAGAAAGTATAATTTTGGTGAGAGGGGTAGATATATTCATAAAGGGGTGAATTTCGTTCAAAAGGGGTAAGAGGGGTAAAATTGACAAAGAAATTTACTCCACCACTATGTAATGAAAATACTTTTGTCATGTAGTATAAAATATCCGTCCCACCGCATGTCGAAACCGCCGTGTTGCTCGTGCGGAAAGGTTGATTCTAGGCGGGGTTGCGGGGGTATTTGGTGGAAATGGAGTTGTGTTTTTAAAGGACTAGAAATGGATAAGTTTCCGTTTGGGTGGGGACGGGGTACGCCTGAGAGTTAGAAAATGAGGGTTTTATTGGGCAATAGATACAAGCCGGCAAAACCCATACCCTTTAGCAAAACGTGAATATCTCGGCATATCGCCTTATTAAAGCAATTAGGTAGGGATAGATAAGGGATAATAATTAGTAAGGTAAAGATACATGAGAATGGCAGTAGAAGGGAAGTGACATATTTGGAAAATCTTCGATATTATCAAAAAGAGGCAGTTGAAAATATATATGAATTTTTCAAATCTGATAAATGTAAAGCCAAAATGTATATATCAACAGGGCTTGGTAAAACGGTAATTATTGCAGCTGTAATACAAATAATATTAAAAAATAATAATGCATCTATACTAATTCTGTCATCGAGGTCTATGCTGTGTGAGCAGATAAAAATTGTACTATTGCAAATGATTGAATATGTGAATATAGCAACGCATGTACGTGAACTAAAAGAACAAAAAATTCTAATTGCGACATATCAAGATGTTATTAAAAACAGATTGAACTTTAGTCGATTTGATTTTATGATTTGTGATGAGGCTCAATTTTAAAAAAAGGAAAGGTGCCTTGAACTGTTGAATATAGAACATATAAAGGCTTTGGGTGTGTTGCAAAATTTAGAATCATCTGAAGATTGGTTTTATGATGCAGAATGTTTATATACATATACGACCAAGGATGCAGTTAAAGATGGTTATAGTGGGTATATAATTGAAAGAGAATTTATAGAACGCTTTTTAATAAAATTATTAGATTATCGAGGATATAAAAATATTTTAAGAGAAGTAAAAATATCCAATGAGCCTAAAAGTAGTATGCGAGCAGATATAGTTGCGGAAAAAGATAAAAAAATAGTTCTAGAAGTGAAGTATTACAGAAATTTATATAATTCAAAGGTTATTCTTAATAATGCTTTAAAGCAAATTTTGCAATATAAACAGATTATGCTTTCTAATAATCTGGCTGAAGAAATCTCTTTTATTATTGTTATGCCATGCGAAATCGATGAAGATTCGCAAAGAGAAATTTTTGATAGATTTGATGTAGAAATATGGGATATAAGTAATTTAATATATTTATGTGAGGAAAATAAGGATCTACTGCAATTATTGACAAGTTGCATTCCATATTCCACTTTGGAGATAGAAGCAAAAAAACCAATAAATGTAAAAGTAAAAACAAATGACACTACAATAGATGAAGAGACAATATCCTATGTAGAAGTTTTTCAAGAGAAGCTGGAAAAATGTAAATCGGGTAGGTTGGATAATGCAGATAAGAAGTATGAAATAATCTGCACAGAAATAATAAAATATCTATTTGAGACAGAGTTTTTTAAAATTTCAGAACAGCATAAAACAGACGATGAGATGTTCCGTATGGATTTGTTGTGCTCGTTAAAAGGGACAACGGAGTTTTGGAAATTTCTTATAACATTTTATCATACAAAATTTATTGTTTTTGAATATAAAAACTATTCGGATTACATTTCGCAAAACTTAATATATATTACAGAAAAATACTTATTTCCTGTCGCGCTAAGGAATGTGGCTTTCATTATTTCACGAAAGGGTTTTGATTCAAATGCCCAGAAGGCAACTTTAGGGTGTTTAAAAGAAAGTGGAAAATTAATTATTAGCTTGGATGATAATGATTTAATAAAAATGATATATATGAAGGAAAATGGTGAGGAACCATCGGATTACCTTTTAGATAAAGTTGAACAAATATTGATGTCGGTAAGTAAATAACCTATGAAAAAATAGCATCATATTTATATACCACACAATTTATGTAAACCTTACTATTTGGCAAAAGTGTATACTGTCTGGCAAAAGATATACTTCGTGGCGAAAGTGAAAAATTACTGAAACATTCTTTTGCTCATGTTATACTTATTGAAATAAATCGTGATTTGGTTTTGTTGGTAATAAAGGTAAATTTGTACATAAGTGTGGCTTGGGAAACTGTGGAATGTGAAAAGATCGTTAATGCTTATTGTAAAAAAAGATATAAAGCTAATAGATTAAAACTTCCAAAAGTGATAGAAACTATGATTTATTTGGAGGTTGCGAATAGTTTTAAAATTCTACAGCGATACAGAATATGAAAAGGATTGTATGGAAACAGAAGACATATTTGATATTGATTCGATTTGGCAAGTTGTAAATAATAAATTTACAAATCAAGAGAATTGAAAGAAGCGTTGTGTGTAATAGGGAATACGATGAAAATATCAAAAATAAAATGTGAAGAAAATAGATGCTTATGAAAAACAGATGATAATTTGTTATGCTGAAAAAGGGAGATGCCAAATGTACCAACGATATTGATTCAAAAGTGTTTTAGACATGCAAAATAATTAAGACAGGGGTGTTTAATGGATAAGAAGGAAATTGTTTTATTTACAGATGGCAATGTTGTGTTAGAAGTACCCATAACACCGGAGCAGGACACCGTATGGTTAAACCGTAATCAGATGGCCGAATTATTTGAGCGTGATGTAAAAACGATTGGAAAACATGTTAACAATGCGTTGAAAGAGGAGTTGCAGGATCAGACCGCAACTGTCGCAAATTTTGCGATAGTTCAAAAAGAAGGGGAAAGATCCGTAATGAGGCAGGTTGCTCATTATAATTTGGATGTTATTATTTCTGTAGGGTATCGAGTAAAATCCAAACGTGGCATCGCATTCCGTAAATGGGCAAATAAAGTTCTTCGCGATTACATAGTAAAAGGCTATGCAGTCAATGATAACCGCATGAATCAATTAAAAGAGGTAGTGCGGATTATGAAACGTACAGAAGAACAGTTGGATGCAAAACAGATTTTATCAGTGATTGAAAAATATAGCTTAGCCCTGGAGTTATTGGACGCATATGACCACCAAAATATGAAGCGGCCATAAGGCGGAAATACTATTTATCTGCTCTCTTACGAAGAATGTAGAAAATTAATTGACAGTATGAGCTATGGAGGCTCCAGTGATGTTTTTGGTAATGAGAAGGATGATTCTTTTAAAGGAAGTATTGGGGCAATTTACCAGACCTTTGCAGGTCAGGAAGTTTATCCATCTTTAGAAGAAAAGGCAGCAAATTTGTTATACTTTATTACAAAGAATCATTCTTTTTCAGATGGAAATAAAAGGATTGCTGCTGCTATTTTCTTGTATTTTATGGATAGGAATCAGGCGCTGTTTCGGGATGGCGAAAAGGTGATTGCTGATCATACGCTGGTGGCATTGACAATTATGATTGCTGAATCAAAGCCAGAAGAAAAAGAAATGATGATTAGTGTGATTATGAATTGTATAAAGTGATCAAGAAGTAGTAGGTTCCGCCCAGGATCAATTCTGTCCTGGGAATATCATTTTTATACACTCACCGCACTGCGAAGTGGCCGCAGCATTAACGAAAAAGCACACTGAAGCAGCATAGAAAGAACAGGTGAAAGGATTCAAAATCCATGAATGAAAAACGCGGACAGTATGTTTATGAGATTGGTCATGTATTTCCAACAAATCATGGCAGCATGGCTGTAATTGCAAGACAAAAGGTGGAGAAAAAACCTGATCATTTCCGGAAATACTTTACATTGCGATGCGGAAGGGGCCACCAATATGAGGTTGGAGAAAGCTATTTGCAGCAGGGGCGTCTGCGCACATGCAAACATTGTTTTCATCCTCCGATTGCTAAGACAGCTCCGGATTTCGCATTATGGTTTGCAGAACCGCAGATTCCAAGGGAGAGAAGCCGTTATTCGCATACACTGGCAGACTTTTATTGTCAGGAATGCGGCTCATTGGTGCGGGACAAGAGTATTCATACTGTTTATCAGAGAAAATATGTCCCTTGCCCTTATTGCAGAGATGGTATGAGTTATCCGGAACGGTATGTCAATGCGTTTCTGGCACAGCTGAATATCTCTTTTCATAGACAATACATGGTACCGTTTGAAATAGAAGGAAAGAGAAGTCATTATAAATACGATTTTTACGATGAACCGCGAGGAATTCTTTTGGAAGTACATGGCCTTCAGCATTTTGCTCCAGATGTTTTCAACAGGCTTGGAGGTTGGTCGTTGGAGATGATTCAGGAACGTGATCGGGAGAAGGAACGGTTTGCAAAAGAAGTTCTGCATTTACAGTATATATATTTGGATTGCAGAAAATCGGAACCGGATTGGATACGAAAAGAGATTATAAGTAAATTAGCATGTTATCCGTTAGATGGTGTGAATTGGGGGAAGGTCAGACAGGACGCAAATACCTCAATGGTATTGCAGATGATAGAACTATCCAAACAAGGATACACTCAGAAACAGATTGGTGAAAAGCTTCAGGTACACCCTTCTACAGTCTGCCAAAAATTGAAAAAGGCTGAGGCGGACGGTCTGTTTGATGGAAGATGTCCAAGAGTGGAACAGGCCGAACAAAATCGTCAGCATAAACAGGAAAAAAGAATTCGATATTTGAAACAGAAAATGCGGCTGCAGGACCAGAAGAAATATTTGGAAAAAATGCAGTACAAACCGAATGAGGAACTAAAATCAAATAGCAGGTCCGGTATCTGCTGTGAACAGGAGTATCCACAGATTCAGATGTTGGGTTCTTACGTAAATACCCGAAAACCTATCCGGTTCCTCTGCAATCAGTGCGGGCAGGAATTTGAATGTTCTGCTACATGGTTTATGGAGCATCACGCTTGTCCTTACTGTAAACAGCTTGCACGTATTCAGGTCAGAATTGCAGAGAAATACGGAGAGGAAATACAGGTTCTGAGCATTTATAAAAATTGTAAAACTTCCATGACAATGTATCATACGGTTTGTAATGAAACATTCCAGATTACTTATACGGATTTTATGAAACGTGGCTGTCCGGTTTGCGGAAAACGGAATCGTATTATTCATTCAGCAGAAACCAGGAGAAATCGTGAAATTCAGAGTTTTTATCAGAAACTCCCTGAAATAGAAGCAAGAGGATATACATTGGAAAGCAATGTATGTACCAGGCTTGGAGTACCCCATAAATTCCGCTGCCATCATTGTGGGGAGATCTGGGAGGTGACGCCCAGTGCAGTTATGCATGGAAGAGATCATATTTGTATCAGCCCGTGTAAAAAGAAAACGCCGGAGCAATTTCAGCAGCAGGTGGAAGCGCTGGTGGGGGAAGAATACACTGTCTTATCAGAATATCAGAATGCTTTTGCTCATGTAAAGATGCGCCATAATGCATGCGGACTGGAATATTCTGTGGCACCGGCCCATTTTACCAGCACAGGAAGGCGCTGTCCGAAATGCAGCAGAAAACGCTAGTCGGGTTCTTCACTGAGGACCTGGAGGCACTTGAGCAGGAGGCGGTTTGTACCCCGGAATTTGGTAATGGGCGGATGTTTTATTACTATATAAAAGAAGGTTCTTCCAATGCCTCTGCCGGTGTGGGTGGGGGATATACCCGAGAAGAATAACAGAAAAAGCGCTTATCATCAACTATTCTTATTTGGGGAAAAACTGCTGTTTCAATCACGATGTAAAGGGATGAAAATGCGTGTAATGCTCCATTTAATCCTGGTAATTCAAGAGTTATCAAAAGCGCTGAAAGGCAGGTATAATTACTATGAATAAAGCTATAAAATCAGACTGGAAAACACTGGATATGCCGGAGAAAACAGCGTCATTTTCAATTGATATCGGTCTGACAGAAGGTGAATTTTCCGCACTTCAAAATGGTCATATTCCATGTGAAATGGAGGATAAGTGGTTTGAATACTTTGAAAATAATATCCTGTATATTCACCGGAGCTGGACTGGAATTTGTATTTATAAGGTTCGGTTTTCCACGGACAGAAGAATAGAAGAAGTGGTTGTAAACAGGGACAGTGAACAGTATAGAGAGACCAGTATTGAGCGTGATAAAGTTCAGGTCATGATGCGAATTAATAGTCTGTGCGGACGTACGGGAAATGGAGAATTAATGTTAAAATATATAAAGTCAGAGAGATAAAACGGAGCGAACAAGAAAGATAAACCGGAACAAAATAAAGAAACAAATCCCAATAAAGCGAAGAAAAATAAAATATAACTATAAGGAGAAACAGAAAAACAATGGAATATAAATACCTGAAAGAGCAGCTTCTGAGTATGTTTGACTCTGACAAACTGCATTTATTTCCGGAAGAATGGGGCTTTTTTAATGAAACGGAAAGGGATATTAAGCGCATTGGATATGCCACAAATCTTACCGGAGAGATCATAGAACGAGCCAGGGAAAAAGAGGTGGATTTTCTTCTTACCCACCATGACTCCTGGGAATTTATATATGGATTGAAAGAACTTTGTAATAAAATGCTTCGGGAAGCCGGTATGACACATGCCTTTTTTCATGCACCGTTAGACGATGCGGATTTTGGTACAAGCGCATCGCTGGCTCAGGCATTGGGGATGAAGGGCTGTAAAAAGGTCATGCCATACAGGGAGCAGTATTATGGAGGTGTTGCCGGTGAAATTGTTCCCACGGATTTTGAGTCTTTTGCGGCGAGCCTTTCCCATATATTGCAGGAAAATGTGCGCTGTCATCGGAATAACGACAGGCCGGTCTGCCGGATAGCTGTGGCTGCGGGCGGAGGCAATATGACCAGTGATATGAGGGCGGCAGTGGAGCTGGGATGTGATACATATGTGACAGGGGAATATGCCCTGTATTCACAGCAATATGCCGGATTCTGCGGGATGAATCTCTTTGTGGGAAGTCATACCAATACGGAAATTTTGGGCGTGAAGTCTATGGCGGAGCGGTTGACCTGCGGAGGCAGAATAGAGTTAATCAGAATCAGGGAACCAAATGATTGATTGTAAATATAATAATGTGCACGGGAGAAAAAGGATGGGAAGGGTATGTCGGAGCAGTTGCAGAAAGTAAAGATAACCCGTTCCCATTTTATTGATACTGTCAGTTTAGGCGGCTTAAAGCGACATTAGGTGTCTTAAGCTGCCTTGATATTATATCAGCGGGAAACCGTAGTGACAAAAGGAGGTTGAGAACATGAGTAAAGTAAAGATAACGGTTTTAAAAACCACCCTGGACAAAGAGCTGGCCCGGGAATACGGAGCAGAGGGCCTTACTGCCTGTCCCCTGATGAAGGAGGGGCAGATATTTTATGTGGATTATGCTAAGCCTGAAGGGTTTTGTGATGGGGCATGGATAGCCATTCATCCGTATGTATTTTCCCTGGTCCATGGTACGGGAAATGAACTGTTTTATTATGGAAACTGGATTAGAAAGCCGGGAGTCGCCATATGCAGCTGCAATGACGGACTGCGGCCTGTCATATTCAAAGTGGAGTCTGCCGGACAGGATTCTGCCATGGAATATGAGCCGGTCCGGTAAAATAAATCGGCTGGTTTGACGGATATGAATGGTTCAAATTATGAGAATATAACACCTGTATAAGACCTGTATTTCCCGTATATTACGTCATTATGATCTGCATAAAAGACGAATTAGAAATGCCCGTCAGATGTACTGTATGATAAGATTATGCAGTATATCTGACGGGCATTAGTTTACGCAAATCAGCATATATGTTCTGTGGAAAACAGACTGTTTATACATTTCAAATTGGACGATAACGAACTATTTTGAAGTCCTGTTACGGGCAATACCGGGCCGTTTCAAAGCACCATTCCGGTCAGTATTTAATCGCATTATAATTCCGGAAAAACTGTCATACCATCGCCGCACCTTCAGCAAGCCATCATGGATCTGTCCTACTCTGTCACCTCTCCGGATCCTTAAAAATAGAAAATCCCGGCGGAAAATAAGTAAACAGCAGAAAACAAATCAATAAAAGAAACACGGCCATGGATGTCACATGGCTGTATTTTTCCAATCGACAGCTCCCTGACAATCCGCGGTATATGAGAAAGGCAGCAATTACACAAATGTAAAACAGGGCGATATCCAATACCAGGAAGTTACGTCCCAGCACGCTTGTATAGGCGTAAAACAGTACCGGTATCAGGAGCGTCCCCATGAGCAGTCCTGCGTGAAATGCAGATATGCGGCAGGCATCGGTCACTCCCTTTAAGTTCCACAGTCCAAACAGGAGCATGGGAAAAAACAGCAGCTTCATGTGTTCCCACACAGATTCATTGACAGGAGCGATAAGGCCGATGAGGGGATTGCGGCCGGACCAGCGGTAGGTGAAATGGAGAAGGGTCCCCAGTATGGATACGCACAGTATCCCGGCTATTGTTAGTGAAATATTCATATGCACCTCCTGTTATACTGTATGAAATAGGGACATATGGTAGAACATTGGACAATGCCGGGAAGGGATTTCGTTTTCTTTTTGACAAATATTATAAAACAATGTACACTGAAAATATAGTTTAAAGTCAGGAATATGCCTATGGAGGTTGATATGCTGAGGGATAATAAGGAGGATGGATTCAGCCCGGGTTCCATGCTGCATTTGTGGACAGCTCAGACAGATGCAGTCCTTGATTGTATCAGGGAGAATGGATTTTCCCAGGTAAAGATGGAATTTATTGACAAGAAGTATGAGGAGAGCGCCTGGGTGTTTAAGGAGGCGTATGGCTTTTTTAAACAGAGGGCCAGGCTCATGGTCAAACCGCCCGAAGGAGCCGAATCTCTTGTCTGGCTTTTTTTTGACCCAGGCTGGGTGTATTTGTCTCAGGACAGTTATCTGCTGGAACTGTCTATTCCCAGGGAACGGGTGGTGCTGTTTGACCGTGAAAGGTGGCAGAGGGTTCTGAATCTTTCCTATGTGGGGAAGGAGCAGGAGGACGAGGCCCGCTTTGAACAGAAAATGAACCAGATGGGCGTGTCCACTTACTGGGAAGTGTTTCAGTCCGCCTTCTACCCATACTTGAAGTCAGAAATCAAGAAGAGTTGGGAGCGCATATTTGACATAGACAATACGGAGCAGACTAACCTGGGAGCCGCCGTATGGCAGCTCAGACAAGAGGATGTGGTGGGAATTAATTCCCATTCAGCTTTAGAAGAAAGGGATGGTTTCAGTGGAAAATGAACGGGTGAGGAGAAAGTATTTTAAGGATTTAAACCGAAAGGTTTACATAGAGAGGGCCTTGGAAATCATCAGGGACGAGGGGACTGAGGCCATTTCCATACGCAGGATGGCCAAGGAATTCCAGTGCAGCACCACCAGCATGTACCGGTATTTTGAGAATGTGGAGGAACTGCTTTATTATGCCAACCTGGGGTATCTGGATGAATACCTGGAGGAGCTGAATGTCCATGAGAAGGAGTGGCGTGATATCTGGGACATGCACATTGGCATATGGGAATGCTACTGCCGTATTGCCTTCCGCTATCCCCAGGCCTTTGATATCATATTTTTCAGCGCGGCCAGCCGGAACCTGACCACAGCCATCCGTGAATACTATGATATGTTTCCGGAACGAATCAATATAGTCAGCCCATATCTTCAGGTCATGCTCCAGTCCACGGATCTGTTTGAGCGTGATATGGTCATGGCGGAGCGCTGTGCCCAGGCAGGCGTTATTACCATGGGGAATGCCATGAATATGAACCGGATGGTCTGCCTTTTGTATAAGGGGTACCTGAAGGAGATTCTGGATTATGGTCTGGAACCCGATGAAATCGAGGGTAAGGTCCAGGAGTTTAAGCGTGATGTGGAAGTCATCGTAGGTATATATGCCAGCGATACACTGGGCCACGATTACCTGGCAAATGCCAGATAAAAAACATCAGAAACAATATAAACTGCCGCGGCTGTCAGAAGAGATTTCCGCGGCTTATTTTTTATGAAACCAGAATATATCGTGCAGACAGGAGGAATTGATATGAGCAAAGAGATAGTAAACGGATATTATACGGTTTACACCAGGCAGTCCAAAAAGGTACTGGAGGAGCTGGAAAAAACGGGAGCTTACCGGGTTAAAGAGGAGTATATCAGGATGAAAAATGACTCTATTTCAGAGTATTACCTGAAACTTTACCGGTGGTTTGCTGAACGGTGCAGGGAGAGAATTGATGTTCCGCAGGGGTATTCTTTTCCCATATGGCTGTCCATGCATGATGAATACAGGCTGAGGAACACAGAGGATACGGTGTGCTTCACCCTCAGGATACCCCGGGAAAAGGTTCATGTCATTTCTGAGTATGCCTGGGGGTTCAGGGTCAATTATATGTATGTGCCGTTAAACCTGGAGGATGAGCGCGCGTTTAACGAGGAGCTGAAACGATACGGGATTGAAAATGAAATGGCTCTTGTCACAGAGTCTCTGGGCAATTATTATCCCATGCTGAAAAAGAGAATTATTTCCAGCTGGGACCGGGTATTTGAACTGAAACCCAATTCACCGGCAGACGAATTGGGGGTATGTTTTGAGATACAGAGGGAATGGATTGAAAATATCGAGTCCCTTACATGATGCATAAAGTTACCATGGTATTATCCAACAATGTTCTGAAAATCGTCAAAATGCACAAAAAGCCTTGCAAACCAGGCAGTTAATGTTAAAATATTAACTGTTAAGAGCCAGAACTATAGAAAATTTCTATAAGAAAGGAGTAGTTCATTTATGAAGCTGGAACTCGGTAATTTTTATGTGAAGGACATCGTTTTTGGTGACAAAACCAAGTATGAGAACGGTATCCTTACGGTAGACAAAGAGGATTGCCTTGCCTTTGTCAAGAGAGACCCGCACATCACGGAGGCAGATTTAAGAATAGTAAAGCCTGGTGACATGGTGAGACTGGTACCTGTTAAAGAGGCGGTAGAGTGCAGAGTAAAGGTAAATGGGGACGCACTGTTCCCAGGTTACACAGGACCACTGTCACAGGCCGGAGACGGAAGGACCCACTGCCTGAAGGATATGAGCCTTTTGGCTGTTGGAAGACACTGGGGAGGTTTCCAGGACGGACTCATTGATATGGGAGGAGAAGGCGCTAAATATACATATTTCTCCCAGCTTAAGAATCTTGTACTGGTTGCAGATACAGACGAGGATTTTGAGAAGCGGGAACAGCAGAAGAAAAACAGGGCCATCAGGGAGGCAGTTCACAAACTTGCCGAGTACATTGGCTCCTGTGTAAAGGATATGGAGCCGGAAGAGGTTGAAAGCTACGAGCTGGAGCCGGTTATCAGGAGAGCGCCTGAGACGGAGAAGCTTCCATCCGTAGTGTACGTGATGCAGCCTCAGTCCCAGATGGAGGAGATGGGTTACAACGATCTCTGCTATGGATGGGACTGCAACCATATGCTTCCCACCTTCATGAACCCCAACGAGGTGTTGGACGGAGCTATGATTTCCGGAAGCTTTATGCCATGTTCTTCCAAGTGGGCAACCTATGATTTCCAGAATTGTCCTGTCATCAAGAGGCTGTACAAGGAGCACGGCAAGACCCTTAACTTCCTGGGAGTGATTATGTCAAACCTGAACGTTGCCCTGGAGCAGAAGGAGCGTTCCGCTCTGTTTGTGGCTCAGATTGCAAAGTCCCTTGGAGCAGACGCTGCCCTTGTGACTGAGGAAGGCTACGGCAATCCGGACGCTGACTTTACAGGCTGCATCGTGGCTTTGGAGGACGCAGGCGTTAAGACGGTAGGCCTTACAAATGAGTGTACAGGCCGTGACGGCAAGTCCGATCCCCTGGTTTCCATGGATGAGAAGGAAGACGCCATTGTTTCTACCGGTAATGTTTCTGAATTGATTGAACTTCCTCCTATGCCGGAGGTAATCGGCGAGCTGGAAGCCCTTGCCAGGGACGGTCTGTCAGGAGGCTGGGCCGGGGATGAGATTTTAGGGCCGTCTGTCAGGCCGGATGGATCCATCATCATGGAAAACAACGCCATGTTCTGCGGAGACCAGATTATCGGCTGGTCCACCAAGACTGTCAGGGAATTTTAGGAAAATCAGTGAAAGGAGTTTCGTTATGAAGAACGTTATCTGTTATATCAATCAGTTCTTTGCAGGCATTGGCGGCGAAGACAAGGCTGATTATGAACCGGAAATCAGAGACGGCGTCATGGGACCCACAGCAGCCATCAACCAGATGCTGGCAGAGATTGACGCCCAGGTTACCACCACCATTATCTGCGGTGACAACTTTATGAGCACACACAGGGATGAAGCCATTGAGAGGATTCTGACCGCATTAGAGGGCAGGGAGTTTGATCTTTTCCTGGCCGGACCAGCCTTCCAGGCAGGCCGTTACGGAGTTGCCTGCGGTGAGATTGGAAAGGCGGTTTCCGCCAGATTCGGCGTACCGGTCATCACATCCATGCACGCGGAGAACCCCGGTGTTGAGATGTTTAAGAAGGATATGTACGTCATGACAGGCAGCCATTCCGCAGCCAGCATGAAGAAGGATGCAGGCGCCATGGTAAAGCTGGCTGATAAGCTGTTAAAGGGCCAGACACCGGAGGGACCGGATGCAGAGGGCTACTATGCAAGAGGAATCCGCCACCAGGTATGGCGCGAGGACGGCGTGGCAGCAGCAGACCGCGCAGTGGATATGCTCATTGCCAAGGCTACAGGACAGCCCTATCAGTCTGAGCTGATTATTCCCAAGAAGGACCTGGTACCCATTGCACCGGCTCTTAAGGACTTAAAACATGCCAGGATCGCATTGGCCAACACCGGCGGTATTGTTCCTGTGGACAATCCGGACAGGATTCAGTCCGCATCTGCAACACGCTGGGGCAGATATGATATTTCCAAGATGGACCGCTTAGCAGGCGGCGAGTTTAAGACAATCCACGCTGGTTTTGACCCGGCGGCTGCCAACGCAGACCCCAACGTCATTATGCCTGTGGATGTTATGAAGGAATTCCTGAATGAGGGCAAATATGGTTCTCTCCACGATTATTTCTATTCAACCGTAGGAACCGGAACCACACAGGGAGAGGCCAGAAGAATGGCCAAAGAAATCATACCGCTTCTAAAGGAGGACCATGTGGACGCCGTCATCATGGTCTCCACCTGAGGGACCTGTACTCGTTGCGGGTCAACGATGGTAAAAGAATTTGAGCGCGCAGGTTTCCCTGTTGTACTTATGTGTAACCTTCTTCCGGTTGCCCAGACGGTTGGCGTAAACCGTATGGTACCAACTATATCCATACCTTATCCTCTTGGCAATCCTTCCACCTCCAAGGAGGAGCAGCATCTGCTGCGCCGCTCCAGAGTGGAGGCAGCGCTGGATGCACTGGCTACAGATATTAAAAAGCAGACGATTTTCAAAGTAGAAATCTAGGATACAGGGCGGTACGAAATACGGTTCTGTATGCCATGAGTGATGAGTGGCTTTGTGTGCCGCCTGGCAGGGGGGCCTGTCAGGCGGCATTTGTGTTTGCTTGGGAGCTTATGTTTTCAAGAGAGCTTTTGTTTGGCTGTCCAGAATCATTTTGCCGGCTGTCCGCATGCTTTTAGGAGAAGGAGAGGGCCTATATGAAAGACAAAAATCAGGTATTCGTAGTTTCACTAGCAATAACCATTATCATGGCAATATGGGCGGTTGCCTTTAATGCCAACTTTACAGTTGTTTCAAATGCTGCATATTCATTTCTGACCAATAATTTCGGCTGGCTGTATCTTATGGCCATGACCGCATTTGTTATTTTTTCCATTGCAATTGCTTTCAGTAAATGGGGAAAGATTAAGCTGGGACCGGATGACTCCAAGCCGGAATATTCCACTGTTTCCTGGTTTGCCATGCTGTTTGGGGCTGGCATGGGTGTGGGTCTGGTATTCTGGGGAATATCTGAGCCTCTGGCGCATTTTTCAAGCCCAATTCCCGGAATTGAGGCTGGCACGGAAGCCGCTGCAAACTTTGCCATACGGTCCAGCTACATGCACTGGGGACTTCATCCGTGGGCAAACTATTGTATCATTGGACTGGGCCTTGCCTATTTCCAGTTCCGCAAGGGAAAACCGGGCCTTATCAGTTCCATATTTGAACCCCTGATCGGTGAAAAGGGAATCAACGGATGGGTGGGAAAGACCATCGACGTGCTGGCAGTGTTCGCCACAGTAGCGGGCGTTGTTACTTCCCTTGGACTGGGCGTTATGCAGATCAATGCAGGTCTTAACTACCTGTTCGGCATTCCCACGACCCTGGTGATTCAAATTATTATCATTGCGGTAATAAGCGTTATCTACATCTGGTCTGCTGTTGACGGCATCAGCCGCGGCATTAAGATCATTTCCGACGCTAACTTATATATTGCCATTGGCCTGATCACTGTTACATTCCTGGTAGGGCCGAAACTTGAGATTCTTAATAACCTGACAAACGGACTGGGGCAGTATCTGCAGAACTTCTTCGGGGACAGCCTCATGATCAACAATTATGGAGACAATACCTGGGTAGGAGCCTGGAGAGTGTTCTACTGGGCATGGTGGATTGCATGGGCTCCATTTGTGGGATCCTTTATTGCACGTATCTCCAAGGGCAGGACAATTCGGGAATTTATCGCAGGCGTGGTGCTGGCACCGGCCCTGGGGTCCATCCTCTGGTTTGCCATTATGGGAAGCCTGGGACTGCATTTGGGTATGGACGGTACACTTTCCGTTGCCCAGCTGGCGGATATTGCAAGCAAGCCTGAGACAGGACTGTTCATTGTTATGGGACAGTATCCTCTGGGAATGATTTTGTGCGTGGTATCCCTTATATTGTTATGTACATTCTTCATTACTTCGGCAAACTCCGGTACCTTTGTACTTGCCATGTTCTCATCCAAGGGAGATCTGAATCCGAAGAACGGAAGAAAAGTGCTGTGGGGCGTTGTACAGTCTCTTCTGGCTGTGGGACTTCTGGTTGCGGGAGGATTGAAACCCCTTCAGACCATTTCGCTTGCAGCGGCATTCCCCTTTATATTCATTATGCTGTTTGCAGGGGCCGCCCTTGTGAAGGCTTTGATGAAAGAGAAATAGCTGTGCGGTAAGATAATCAGATAAAATATAAGCGGGCCCGGCGCCCGCAGCGTAAGCATAGGTGTCCTGGATGCTGCCTTTTATTATAGAAGGCTGGCTTCCGGGACACATTTGTTTTGGTATGGGAAGATTTGGGATAGAAAAAGCGGAACGATAAGTATATAGAAAAGATTATATAAGGAAGGAATTGACATTTTGGTTAGTCAATGCTAATCTTATCACATAAACGACTCATTAGCCAAGCAAAAGGAAGGTGATATTATGTCAACAGCCATTATATGCGCGGTCCTGATTGTCATTGCAATCATTGGAATCAAGAGCTACGCCAAAAAATTAACCTCCGGGTGCTGCGGGGCCTCCTCCCAGCCATCGGTGAAAAAAATGAAAGTCAGGGATAAGGATAAGTCCCATTACCCCTATTCACTGCTTCTCAAGGTGGACGGCATGTCCTGCGGTAATTGTGCCAGCCATGTGGAAAATGCACTCAACAGCCTGGAAGGAGTGTGGGCCCAGGTGGACCTGGAAAAAGGCGAGGCCCTGGTGCGGATGAAACAGGAATACGGAAACAATGAGCTTAAACAGGCTGTTAAGGATGCAGGGTATGTGGTCTATAAAATAGAAGAAAGCCCTGAGTTTTCAAACAGATAAAGAAAGAAGGTAAGGGCCAGCAGGTCGGCGCTGCCCCCGGGGCTTATATTGTTTTTAATAAATTCCCTGTCCAGTGATTCAATATAAGGAATCGGGTCTTTGTTTATGAATTCCGGGTCATTTAACGTTTCACGAAGAATGGACTGGATTTTCTTCATGGAATGATAGGAGGATCGGTTTACAATATTGGTATCCTCTGAGTGGGCCATGATATATAACAGGGTCACAGCGCCAGCGTCATTGAGGGAGAGGCCCCTGTCCAGCTGATGTTTCAGTACAGGAAGAGCTTTCTTTAAGACTGTGTGATAACCTGACAGGGCCTCGCCTCTGGCTCCCTTCATGCCATAGAGGGCATAAAGTCTTTCTCCGTTTGTGCGGGCATTTTCAACCGTCACATCATTAAAATCCTCAAGCACGTCTGCCACCAGCTTCCTGTTTATCTTAAGGAGGGCGTCCGGAGAGTATGGAATGTGGTTGGCATACATGTAGCCCAGGGAGCCGTTCATGATAGCCAGGGAGAATATAAGCCCTTTATGTGTATTTACCTGGTTGGTGGCCCGGAACATGGTTTCCTCAGCCTGTATGCCCAGGGAGCGGAGCCTGGAAAAGATACGGGAAAATGGTTCGTGTCCGTTTTCAATCCCGCAGAGGGCAAATTGTTCAAAGTAGTGATTCAGTGACACGGCGCTGGCCTCAAACGTGAAGATGTCCATATCCTGATGGGCCCCTGTATTGTTCCGGTCTACCAGTCCCGGTTTGGGAGTGACACTGACCTCGTATAAAAGCGCCTGCATGGACAGGGAGGAAAGTTTCCTGGCATGCTGTTTCGCAAAATAATTAGTCATGATCTGGCATTCCTGCTCCAGCAGCTCCTTTACGGAATGGGTCCTGGCGCGGCTGCACACAAATGCCTCCTGGTTGCAGATAAGGCATTTCCGGGTAGAAAATCCCAGGTCTGTCCGGGATATCTTCATGCCGTCTGTCTGAATCACGTCGATGTCAAACAGTCTGCCAAGGGCAACAGAGTCCTCCAGCAGGCAGAGATTTTCTTTTATAAACCGGACATCCCCGTCTACTGTCCAGAAATACTCATGTCCCGTATGGGATGTGGTGGAATAGGTGGCAATAATGGGGATTTTCCATGCATGGCACTGGGTTTCAATGAGGCGGATGCCTTCGTGAAAGGTCCGCAGAGCCAGAGGAAATACCTTGACGGGTCCTACAATATTCAGGGTAAAGGAGATGACAGGCAGGTGATGTTCAGACAGAAGCATTCTCTGGACCTCCTGCCGGTGCTCCCTGGCATCCAGCATGTCTTTAAGCGAAACCTCCCTGCCTGTTACCAGGGTTGAAAGATTGATGTCCATATAACCCCTCCTCTGTTTCATCCGTCTGTTAGATACCATTGTATCCGGTAATAAGAAAAAACACAAGCCGGTCTTTCAGGTGGTTGTTTTCCTATATGGGGAAGTGTATAATTAGGAAAATATCAACAGGGAGGGGAAACACCTATGGATTTGGAAGAACGGAAAAAGGCATTGCGCCAGGAGATAAAAGCGGCTGCAGCAGCGTTGGATGAAGGTTATACAAAGGAGGCGGACCTTGAGATATTCAGCCATGTGGCGGGGCTGCCGGAATATGAGCAGGCGGGGACTCTGTTCTGCTTTGTGGGAACCAGCGGAGAAATTGACACAGCGCCCATACTGGAGGATGCATTAAGAAAGGGAAAACGGGTGGGCGTTCCCAAGTGTACGGCCAGAGGGATCATGGAAGTTCGTGAAATCTGGAGCCTTGGGGATTTGGAGGCAGGAAAATACGGTATATTGGAGCCGGGGGCAAATGCGCCGGTCATACAGCCGGAGGAAATTAATCTGGCCATTGTGCCATGTATGTCATGCAGCCATGACGGCAGGCGTCTGGGGTACGGCGGCGGGTACTATGACCGCTATCTGGTCAGGACCCGGGCCGTGAAGGCGGTCATATGCAGGGAACGAATCATGCGTGCGGATATACCTGTGGAGCCCCACGACCAGCTGATGGATATGGTGATATCGGAGCATGGTGTCCGGCGGCTGGGAAGCCGGTGATATACCGGTCATCGGACTGGGAAGAATAAATTATTTCATAAATCACATAAATTTTATAAATATATGTCACAAACCAGCAGTGTCCTCCCTCTAACTTTATAAAAGGAGGCGGAAAGCTATGGAGAAACAGGAAAAGTATGATATGGAAAGGCTGGTTGACCTGGCAGCGTTGGGGAACAGGGACGCATTGGAGGAACTCTTGGGAGATGTGCAGGACATGGTGTTTAACCTGTCCCTTCGTATGTTAGGAACGGTTCCTGATGCAGAGGATGCATGCCAGGAGATACTGATTAAAGTAATGACCCATTTGTCTGATTTCAGGAAGGAAAGCCGGTTTAGCACCTGGGTGTTCCGCATTGCTGTAAATCATGTGCTTGCGTACAGGAAGCATATGTTCAGCCAACATCCTCTGAGTTTCGAGTATTACGGGGAAGACATAGCTAACGGCAGGGAAGAGGATGTGCCGGATATGACAGGCGGGGTGGACCGAGGTATTCTGGAAGAAGAACTGAAACTGTCCTGCACCAATGTAATGCTTCAGTGTCTGGACGGGGAAAGCAGATGTATTTTTATTCTGGGAACCATGTTCCGTCTGGACAGCGCAGTAGCGGGAGAGATTCTGGGAATATCACCGGCTGCCTACAGAAAGAGATTATCGCGGATAAGGGAGAAGATGGCGGCATTTTTGGGGGAATACTGCGGTCTGGCAGGGGGAAAATGCAGCTGCAGAAGGCGCGTGGATTATGCTATTGCCAGCCGCCGGCTGACACCGGAGCGCCTGGAGTACAACGGTATGGAACAGGGAAGGAGCAGGATTGCAGAACAGTGCAGGGACATTATGGAGGAGATTGACGGCCAGTCCCGGATATTTGCAGAGATGCCCTTTTACCGCACCGGGCCTGAGGCAAAGGAGTTTATTAAAGGGCTTTTGAGGTCGGATGCATACCGTACCGTGATGATGTCGTAGAGGAACGGGCCTGATGCAGGAAAAACATGACATACAGATGTCATTTTATATGTGATATAATTTTGAAATGACAGATATATGAGATATATGATGCGGAGGCACTCGGCACCGGGCCGGCAGACGCGCCGGTTATGATGGGGTTTCATCACGGCCGGGTCTGTCTCTCTTCGTTCTCCGGCATAACGAAAGGAAGGTACACAATGACATGGATGGAGGCATACCCGGCTCACAGGCAGCCGGACATGGAGCAAATCGGAAGGTATATAGCAAGTCCCTGCTGGCAGCCGCTTTTGGCGTGGCTGGAGGACACCTTTCATATATCCCCCAGGATTGAGTACAGCAGATGCTCCATGCAGGGAGGCTGGAATGTGAAGTATAAGAAGGGCTCCAGGGCAGTCTGTACATTGTATCCAGAGGAAGGGTATTTTATCTGCATGGTTTCAGTGGGGGCAAAGGAAGCGCCGGAGGCAGAACTGGCACTGAACGGCTGCACTGCGTATGTCCGGCAGCTGTATCATGATACTACTCCCTTTAATGGGGGGAGATGGATGATGATAGAGGTAAGGAACGGGGAAGTGCTGGAGGATGTGAAGGAGCTGATTGGGATTCGGATGAGGAAGAAACGGAGTGTTTGAGTTTAAATAACAGCGTAAAGCAGTAAGCAAGACTTAACGCAAGTACTCCGGCGGAATTCATCACAGGACACAGATAGGTTTGACTACCTGAATAAGGAGAAAAGTGAACCTTAAAAATACCGCTGCCGTGACTGCCCTGGAGCAATGGATGCAGAATCAATGGAAGCCTTCCTGTCCAGATACTCATTCAGATATCCCGTAAAGAGAGCCATGTTCTCCAGCGATATCCTGGAAGGGGTATTATGTTTCAGCATATAGAGGGTACGCCGGGGAGGAGCCGGTGACAGGGGCAGTATCCGGACAGGGTACTGCTTTCTTAGTCCCATGGCCGTGGTGGAGGGCATGATGGTCCAGTAATCCCCGGCTTCCAGGAAATCATTCAAAATGGAAATACTGGTGGCTGTCACCAGGGGGCGGGAGCCGGATCTGATATACCGGTCGTGCCACAGCTTAAACTGGGGACCCCATCCGATGTTGCTGTTGGCGGAGGAGCCGGTAAAAAGCTCCCTGTCAGGAGGGAGGACGGACGGATGAACCGGTTGAGCAGGGCAATCCTCTGCCGGTATCAGACCGGAGCCTTCCGGAACCACAAGCACCATGTCATCCTCTGAGAGAGGGGTCACATTTACATGGGGGGTGCTGATGTCATAGAGGGCAAATCCCACATCAGCCTGTTTGCTGCTTACAAGGGAGTAAATCATGTCCGCGGGATAGCATTTGATATCCAGGGAAAAACCGTGCAGGGATATGAGCTCCCTGTAAAACGGCGTCAGATTATAGTCCAGAAAGCTGTCCACTGTGGCAATGGTCAGGAAGGGAGAATCGCTCATTCCCCCTATCTCGTCCGCTTCATTCCAAAGGGCCAGCATCTGGGACGCGATATGGGAAAAGGCAAGTCCCCTGGATGTGGGCAGGGCGGACTTGACTCCCTTTCTGCGCTCAAAAAGCGGGTAGCCCAGCTCTTCCTCCATGGCTCTCAGCCGAGATCCGGCAGTGGATGGCGAGAGGTAGAGCTGTTCAGCTGCCTTTATTAGATTATTTTCTTCCAGTATGGTCATAAAAAGCTGTAAATCATCCCGGTTCAAGGAAAAATCCCCCTTTATCAGATATCCAGCATGGAAATATACTGTGCATGTTCCAGAATGAAATTTTTCCGGGGCTCCACTTCGTCACCCATTAGGATGGAGAAGGTCTGGCAGGTCTCATGGTACATTTCCATGTCATTAATGGTTACGCGCAGGAGCGTGCGCCTGGAGGGGTCCATGGTGGTTTCCCAGAGCTGTCCGGCATCCATTTCTCCCAGCCCCTTGTAGCGCTGGATTTTGTAGGTGCCGTCCCGCCCGATGGCGTTTATGGTCTGCTCAAGCTCGCTGTCACTATAAGCATACCAGAGTTTCTTTCCTTTTTCTACCCGGTAAAGAGGGGGCTGGGCCAAAAATACGTGTCCCTCCTCGATCAGCTTCGGCATGAACCGAAAGAGGAAGGTCAGCAGAAGCGTGGTGATATGGGCGCCGTCCACATCCGCGTCAGTCATAAGGATGATTTTGTTGTACCGCAGGTTTTCAAGGGAGAATGTGTCCAGTATGCCTGTGCCGAAGGCGGAAATCATGGCCTTAATTTCCGCGTTGGCGCTGATTCTGTCCAGGGACGCCTTCTCCACATTGAGTATCTTGCCCCGGAGGGGGAGAACCGCCTGGTTTTCGCGGCTTCTGGCCAGCTTGGCGGATCCGCCTGCTGAGTCGCCTTCCACGATGAACAGCTCACATTCTCCGGGATTTTTGCTGGAACAGTCCGCCAGTTTGCCGGGAAGGGAGAGTCCGGACAGCGCGGTTTTGCGGCGGGCCATTTCCCTGGCGGTTCTGGCAGCGGTTCTGGCCTTCCTGGCTAACATGGCCTTGTCGCATATGGCCTTTGCCGCCGTGGGATTCTGTTCCAGGAACAGCGTGAGACGTGTATACACCATCTGCTCCACCACCGGACGCACATGGCTGCTTCCCAGTTTTTGCTTTGTCTGGCCTTCAAACTGGGCGTCCTGGAGACGTACACTTAAGACCGCGGTCAGACCCTCGGAGAGCTCGTCACGGCTCAGGGAGGAATCCGTGTCCTTTAAAAGCTTTGCGTTTCGGGCATAGTCATTGACTGCCCTGGACAGCGCCTGGCGGAAACCTGTCACATGGGTGCCGCCCTCTGGTGTGGAGATGTTATTGGCAAAGCTTAAGAGCTGCTCGCTGTAGGAGGAGTTGTGCACAAGGGCAAATTCCGCCTGCACCTTATCTGTCTCATGGCGGCCGGAAATGATTCCTGTATAAAGGGGTTCGCCGTCCTGCTCCAGCCAGGATACAAAGTCCTTAAGTCCGTTCTGGAAACAGAAGGTACGGGACCAGGCGGTCACCGGACAGGTTGCCCCGCCGGCCGGGTCCCTCCGCAAATCGTACAGGGATATCTCCAGACCCTGTGTCAGGAACGCTGTCTCCCGGAGCCGTTCCTCCAGAATATTCCTGTCCCAGGCAATGGAAGGAAAAATGTCCTGATCCGGCATAAAGGTCACCGTGGTGCCGTGGGTCCCCGGACTGCACGGACCCAGTTGTTTCACAGGGGCTGCAGGTATGCCGCGTTCATAAGACTGGGCGTAGGAAAAGCCGTCCTGGTCCACCTGCACATGCAGATGGGAGGACAGCGCATTGACTACAGAAGCCCCCACACCGTGAAGGCCTCCTGAAACCTTATAGTTGCTGTCGTCGAATTTTCCGCCGGCATGGAGAACTGTAAATACCACCTGGATGGCGGACAGTCCTGTTTTTGTCTGGATGCCCGCCGGAATCCCCCTGCCGTTGTCTCGGACCGTTACAGAGCCGTCCGGGTTCAGGTATACCTGAATCAGGGTGCAGTGGCCTGCCAGAGCTTCATCCACGGCATTGTCCACGATTTCATATACCATGTGGTGAAGCCCCTGTGAGGACGTGCTACCGATGTACATGCTGGGGCGCTTGCGCACTGCTTCCAACCCCTCCAGTATCTGTATCTGGGCAGCGCCGTAGTCTTCTGTTACCGGGGATAAGGCTGATGTCTGATTCATAAGGCAATTCTCCTGAAATTAGTTAGAATATTGCCATTATATCAGAAAGAGTAAGAGAAACATTGGTTGATTTCCTGGGATTATATGGCGGGAAAATCCTGTTTCTTATGGATTCTTTTTCTATTTATCCTTTTCCGCCTCCAGCCACTCTATGGCCTTCTCATACTGCTCCCTGGTAAAAGTTATCTTCCCCTTGCATATGGAAAAGAATCCCTCCTCCTTTAGCTGGCGTATGGTACGGTTCAGGGTTTTTACGTTGACGCCGATTTCTTCCTGCAGCATCTGCCGGGTGCGCAGCACAGTGACGGATACCGGGGTGCGGGATGTCCCCATGCCTCGGGACGACCCAATGCCGCGGGAGGATTCCATGCCGTTTTGGCGTCCGTACTTTACCATATAATCCAACAGAAGATAGGAGGGCGGGTAGAACAGCTTGGCCCCGTTATTGTAAGAGGAACGGTAAAGCTTGAAGGCAGTGTGGCGGGCAGCCAGGTTCAGTATGTTTATGTCGGATGCCAGCCAGCGCTCGGCATCCCTGCGGCTTATGTAGGCCACCACGTTGTCGGTCACGGCCTCGATGGTCACCGAGGTGTGGCTCATTCCGGCCAGAATGGTGACCTCCCCGATAAAGTCAATGGCCTTATTGCTCTCAATCATATAGACATTTCCATTTTCAAATTCATTGATGACCCGGTTTTCACCTTTTGCAACAATTCCGAAATACCCTAATTCCATATTTTTCTGGTGAATGATGGAGCCCGCCGCATGGGTCCTTACGGTGCAGCGGCTGCGGATGTCCTCGGGCATGTTCTTTGTATATTCTTTCAGGGCGGGCGCGGCCGCTTCCAATTCTGTCAGTGTCATTTGTATTCCCCGCTTTATTCAGTCATTTATTGTAAGTATATCATTTTATATTTCTTAAAATCAATGTATTTTCTTGTTAAAAGTGCTCATTTGTCCTTTTTTAATCTTGGGAATTTGTCTAAAATATTCAATACAAGGTGATTGTAACAGCCGGCCGGGGTGAAAATAAATAAAATATGGCCGGCTGGAAAGGAGGGGCTCTTATGAGCGGCAAAAAAGAAACATATGTGTATGGTTCCCTTAAGGAACGGTTTGCACTGGAATGGAAGATTTACGCCCTGGCATTTGGATTCATCCTCATAGCGGATAATATCGGCCAGATTAAGATTCCGGTGGGGAAAGGAATGTTTATCCTGTTCCCGATTTTCTATGCAATTATTCTGGGGGTATTAAGCGGGCCGCAGGTGCTTAAAATCGTGGATAACAGGCATGTGAAGGCGGCTTCCAAACTGGTGGTGGTGGGTATATGTCCCTTTATCGCCAAACTGGGGATTACGGCAGGGGCAAACATCGACACCATTCTTCAGTCCGGTCCGGTCCTTCTGCTTCATGGTTTTGGAAATCTTTTGGGGCCGCTCCTGGCACTGCCTGTTGCAATCCTGCTGGGCATGAAACGGGAGGCCATCGGTTCCTGTCATTCCATTAACAGGGAGTACCACATGGCGCTGATTAACAACATCTACGGACCTGACTCGGCAGAGGCCAGAGGAAGCCTTTCCATCTACATCGTAGGCGGTATGGTAGGTACCATCTACTTCGGTCTCATGGCATCTGTGGTGGGAATGACAGGATGGTTCCATCCCCAGGCTCTGGGACTTGGTTCCGGCGTAGGAGCGGGAATCATGATGGCAAGCTCAAGCGCCAGCCTGTGCGCTATTTATCCGGAATGGACCGATACCATTTCAGCCATGGCCAGCGTGGGTGAAACCATTGCCGGAATCACGGGCATGTATATTACCATGTTTATCGCCATACCCATGACGGACAAATTATATACGATTCTGGAACCAAAACTGGGACGGTTTGCTTTAAAGAACAAAGAGGGCAGGGATATTAAGGAGGAGACGGTATGAGATACATAGAATGGCTTGTGTTGTTTGTATTGGCGGCATGCGGAACCGGTCTTGCCAATCTGATTGGCTACGGGGTGGGAATCACGGATTCCATTCCCGGACTGGCAGTACTTATTGTGATATCCATGGCAGCGGTCGTACTCACTAAGGTGCTTCCGCTGAAGCTTCCCATCGTGGCTTACTGCTCCATCATAGGGCTGCTTTCCGCGTCCCCTATTTCACCGGTAAGGGATTTTGTGATACAGGCAGCCTCCAACATTAATTTCACGGCCCCCTTTACCATGGTTGGAGCGTTTGCGGGCCTGGCCATCAGCGACCAGTTAAAGACGTTCATCAGCCAGGGCTGGAAGATACTGATAGTGGGGATTTTCGTTATGACAGGAACCTTTCTTGGCTCCTGCCTCTGGGACCAGATGCTTCTCAGCCTGGCAGGCGTTATCTGATAGCGTGAAGAGATGACGGCGGGGAGTGAGATATCTGACAGGCCGTCCGATTGAAAAAGGAGAAGATAAGATGCAGACATGTGATTTGTTAATAAAAGATGGTTCCCTGTTGATAAAGTATGACCAATTGGAGGAACATGTGGATATGGCGGTTTCCGGGGGAAGGATTCTGGAGACCGGTAAGGAGCTGTGGAAAAAATATCAGGCCGTTGAGACAATAAACGGAAAAGGAAAGCTGTTTATGCCCGGCCTTATTGACAGCCATATGCACACGGGACAGCAGCTGCTAAAAGGGCTGGTGCTGGATGCAAAGCCCATAATCTGGACCAGAATCATGCTTCCCTTTGAGAGCACGCTGACTCCGGATAAAATGCGTCTCTGCGCCCAGGCAGCCGCCCTGGAGATGATAAAATGCGGTACGGCAGGATTCATCGACGCGGGCAGCTACCATATGGAGACAGCGGCTTCTGTCTACGAGGAAAGCGGCCTTCGCGGCGCACTGTCCTATTCCACCATGGATGAGGAGGGGCTGCCGGAGTCCATAGCCATGGACGCGGAGGAAGCGTTAAAGCGTACGGATTCCCTCTATGACAGGTTCCACGGAAAGGGAAACCTTAAGGTGTATTATTCTCTCCGGGCCCTGAATTCCTGTTCCAGCCGTCTTGTGGAGCTGGAAGCTATGCGGGCCAGGGAGCGGGGCACCATGCTTCAGGCCCATATGAACGAGTACATGGGGGAAATCAACGGCATCGTGGACCGGGAGGGAATGCGGCCCTATGAGTATCTGGAGAAAATGCATGTGCTGGGAAGCAATTTCCTGGGCGCTCACAGCCTGATACTTTCCGAGCAGGAAAAATCCCTGGTGATGGAGCGGGGCGTAAAGACCTGCCACTGTCCCTTCAGCAACTGCGGCAAGGCAGTGCCGGATACGCCGCAGCTTCTGGAAATGGGAATTCCGGTGGGCCTGGGCTCGGACGGAGCGGCCCACGGCGGCTTAAGCCTCTGGAATGAGATGAAGATATTCCGCTCTGTCATGAATATATACCACGGTGTTCCCAACGGAAATCCCAAGGTGATGCCGGCTGAGACCATTTTAAAGATTGTGCTGGAAGGCGGGGCCGCAGCCCTTAACGAGGAAGGAAGCCTGGGCCGTCTGGAAGCCGGATACAAGGCGGATATCATCAGCATTAACATGGACCAGCCCCATCTGTGCCCCACCGGAAACAAGATTCACACACTGTTTGAATGTGTAAATGCAGGCGATGTGGAGGATATGATAGTGGGAGGCCGGATTCTCATGAAGAACAGGGAGGTCCTGTCTCTGGACGAGGAGCGTATTATGTACGAATCCCGGAAGTATATGGAAGAAAATGCAGATACATTTTAAATGATTCTATAAAGATATAGCAAGGAGGAAAACTGGTTCATGGTGTTCTGGATGATTGTTATGGCAGCGAACCTGGTAGTTGGCGCGTTTGTAGGACTTACGGGGGTGGCAGGCTTTCTGCTTCCCATCGTGTATACAGGTCCTCTGGGAATGGGGGTGACGGAGGGGCTGGCGCTGAGCTTTGCGGCATTCATTGTGTCGGGGGCCCTGGGATCCGTCAATTATAACAAGGCGGGAAACCTGGATATCCCATTCGGCATCCGCCTCAGTCTGGGAAGCCTTGCAGGCGCTGTCCTGGGAGTGAAATTAAATCTCATCATTCCGGAATCCACGGTAAAGGTTATCCTGTACGTGGTGGTCCTTCTCTCCGGTATTTCCATCCTGCTCCGCAAGGATAAGAGCCAGGAGGAAGGCGGCAGGGCATATGTCATCTCAGATCACCTGGCAGCCACATTGATTCTGGGATTTGTCACAGGAGCCGTGTGCTCCCTGTCAGGCGCCGGGGGACCGGTGCTGGTCATGCCCCTTTTGGTGGTTCTGGGAATCGGCATCAGGACCGCGGTGGGAGTGGCCCTCTTTAACTCTGTGTTCATCGGCATACCTGCCTGTATCGGATACATGATGCAGTGCTCCGTCAAGGATCTTCTGCCTGTTATGGCGGCGGCCCTTGTGTTCCACGGCATAGGAGTTGTATACGGAAGCAGGAATGCGGTTAAAATCAATCAGATTCTTCTGAAAAAAGGCATTGCTGTATTTTCTATATTGATAGCTATATGGAAGCTGGCCCTCTAAAGAGGCAGGAAAATGGAAAAGAGGACGGATTTATCATGAATAATATAGTAGGTAAAAGCGTTACCCGTGTTGACGCTTACGCAAAAGTCACAGGAGAGGCAAAGTATACATCGGATCTGGAACCAAGGGACTGCCTGTGCGCCAGGGTGGTCCATTCCACCATTGCCAATGGGCTTGTTAAGAGGTTTGACCTTGAGGACGCCCTTAAGGTGCCGGGCGTTGTGAAAATCGTCACCTGTTTTGATGTGCCGGATTACCAGTTTCCCACAGCCGGACATCCGTGGAGTGTGGAGGCCGCCCACCAGGATATCGGGGACAGAAAGCTTCTGAACCAGCGCGTCAGGCTCTATGGGGATGACATTGCTGCCGTTATTGCCTCGGATGATGTGGCCTGCCAGCAGGCGGCCCGTCTCATAAAGGTGGAATATGAGGAATACAAACCAATGGTCACAGTGGAACAGTCCATGGCAGAGGATGCCACGCCTCTCCACCCTGATCTGAGAAAGGACAATGTAATCGTCCATTCCCATCTCACCATGGGGCCAGAGGATTTTACCTTTGAGGAAGGGCTCAGGGAGGCTGAGGAGAAGTACGGAAAGGAGAATCTGGTGGTCCTGGAACGGGAGTACCACACCCCGCGTATTTCCCACTGCCATATTGAACTGCCGGTATCCTGGGCTTATCAGGAGCCGGGGGGCAAGATAACAGTCACGTCCTCCACGCAGATTCCCCATATTGTGCGCCGTGTCATTTCCCAGGCATTGGGACTGCCGGTTGGAAAGATAAGGGTCATCAAGCCCTACATCGGCGGCGGCTTCGGCAACAAACAGGATGTGCTCTATGAGCCTTTAAATGCCTATCTGACCACAGTGGTGGGAGGGCGTCCGGTCCGCCTGGAAATCAGCAGGGAGGAAACCATTTACGGCACCAGGACCCGCCATGCCATTGACGGGAAATGCAGGGCCCTGGCCACAAAAGATGGAAAAATGCTTGCCAGGAAGCTGGAAGCCTATGCCAACAACGGCGGTTATGCGTCCCACGGCCACGCAATCTGCGCCAACTGCGGCAATGTATTCAAGGATATTTACCAGGACCGGCTGGGGGCTGAGATTGACTGCTACACGGTATGGACCTCCACTGCCACTGCGGGAGCCATGAGGGGATACGGTATTCCCCAGGCAGCCTTTTTATCGGAATGCCTTACGGACGATGTGTGCCGGGCAATCGGCGCAGACCCCCTGGCTTTCCGCATGGAAAACTGCATGGGAGAGGGATTCGTGGACCCCGCCAACGGCATTACCTTCCATTCCTACGGCCTTAAGAAGTGTATGGAGGAAGGGGCGAAGTACATTGGATGGGAGGAGAAGCGCAGGGCTTATGCCAACCAGACAGGCCCTGTGAGAAGGGGAGTGGGAATGGCTATCTTCTGTTATAAGACAGGGGTATATCCCATTTCACTGGAGACTGCCTCCGCCAGGATGATACTGAATCAGGACGGCTCCATGCAGCTTCAGCTGGGAGCCACGGAAATAGGACAGGGCGCTGACACTGCATTCAGCCAGATGGCAGCTGAGACAACCGGCATTTCCCTGGAAAAAGTGTATATTGTATCCACACAGGATACGGATACAGCCCCATTTGACACAGGGGCGTATGCATCCCGCCAGACCTATGTGACCGGTATGGCTGTCAAGAAATGCGCGCAGCAGCTGAAGGCCAGGATTCTGGATTATGCCGGCTTTATGCTGGGAGGCCGCCCGACAGAAGAGATGGACGTGGCTCACGATCACATCGTGGAGAAGGCCACGGGAAAAGAGCTTCTTGACATGGAAACCCTGGCTCTTACCGCCTTTTACTCTCTGGAGCGCTCTGAGCACATCACTGCGGAGGTCACCAACCAGTGCAGGGACAATTCATTTTCCTCCGGCTGCTGTTTTGTGGAGGTGGAAGTGGATATGCCCCTGGGACAAGTGACGGTAAAGGACATTGTAAATGTCCATGACTCCGGAATGCTGATCAACCCTGAGCTGGCAGAGGCGCAGGTGCACGGCGGCATGTCCATGGGCCTGGGATACGGCCTGTCCGAGGAATTCTTATATAATGACGCCGGCAGGCCTCTCAATGATAATCTGCTGGATTATAAGATTCCCACAGCCATGGATACGCCGGACCTTCATGTGAAGTTTATCCAGCTTGAGGACCCCACCGGCCCTTACGGAAATAAGTCCCTGGGAGAACCGCCGGCCATCCCGGTGGCGCCGGCCCTGCGCAATGCAGTGCTCCATGCCACAGGCGTTGCCATGGATACCATACCCATGACGCCACAGAGGCTCATAGAGGCATTTCAGGCAAAGGGTTTGATATAGAGCTGTAATGGCTGATGTAAAACAGCAGGTCAGGTAAGTATAAAGGAGAGTCATCATGTTTGATATAAAGTCATTTTACGAAGCAGATTCGGTGGAGGACGCCATTGCCGCCCTCACCGCGGACCCTCAGTCCCAGGTCATCAGCGGGGGGACGGATGTGCTCATACGCGTCAGGGAGGGAAAGGATGCAGGCAGGGGTCTGGTATCCATCCACAATATCCCGGAGTTAAAAGGCGTCAGCCTGGAGGAGGACGGAACCATCATCATCCGGCCTGCAACTTCCTTTTCCCATATAACCAATGACCCCATTATAAAGAAACACCTCAGCATGCTGGGGGAGGCAGTGGACCAGGTGGGGGGACCTCAGGTGAGAAATACGGCCACCATCGGAGGGAATATCTGCAATGGGGCCACCTCTGCGGATTCTGCCTCCACCATGTGCGCCCTGAATGCTGCAGTGGTGTTAAAAGGGCCGGAGGGAGTACGGGAAGTGCCGGTTACAGAATTCTATACAGGCCCCGGACGTACGGTCAGGAAGCAGAATGAGGTCTGCACGGCATTTAAGATTACCAGGGAAAACTATGAGGGATGGGAAGGCCATTATATTAAATACGGAAAACGAAGGGCCATGGAAATTGCAACACTGGGATGTGCGGTGAGGGTAAAGCTGTCGCCTGATAAAACAGTGCTGGAAGACGTACGTCTGGCTTACGGCGTGGCGGCCCCCACTCCGGTGCGCTGTTACGAGGCGGAGGAAGCCCTTCGCGGGAAACAGGTGTCAGATGCGACCATATATGACCTGTTTGCAGATAAAGCCCTGTCCCAGGTAAATCCCCGCACATCCTGGAGGGCCAGCCGGGAATTCCGCCTGCAGCTCATCGGGGAGCTGGCCAGGCGCGCTCTAAAAACATCCATCACACTGGCAGGAGGTAAGGCAGATGCTTAAAGTAATCAAGCTGAAAATTAACGGGAAGGAACAGGAGACTGCTGTGGATGACAGGGAATCTCTTCTGGATACCCTTCGCCGCCTGGGCTTCACATCCGTAAAAAAGGGTTGCGAGGTTGGGGAGTGCGGGGCCTGTACGGTCCTTGTAAATGGAGAGGCCATTGATTCCTGCATCTATCTGTCCATGTGGGCGGACGGCAAACGTATCATGACCGTGGAGGGCTTAAAGGGTCCCAACGGTGAACTGAGTCCCATCCAGAAAGCCTTCATAGAAGAGGCGGCCGTGCAGTGCGGATTCTGCACCCCCGGTCTTATCATGTCGGCCGTGGAGATTGTGGGCACAGGAAAGAGGTACAACCGGGAGGAGCTGAAAAAGCTGATATCCGGGCATCTCTGCCGCTGTACCGGCTATGAGAACATACTCAACGCCATGGAGCGCATTGTGGAGGAGACATACAGGGTAGTAGGAGAATAAGGGTAGTGGGAGAATAGGAAGCTGCTGCAAAAAGGGTAGTGTGCAGATTTGTCTGATTGTCATGAAAAAACTGAAAATTTATACAGTATATACGAAAAAGACTATTAAAATTTAAATATTAATAAAAAAGTATTGACAAATAACTTCCTTTTGAGTATACTAAAACTATCAAAAAGAACGAAATCTAAAAAAGGAGGTACAGACCACCGGAAAGTGATTTTTCGTTTTCCATATAATCAAATGATTATTATAGAAAACAGAGAATAAGGAATCTGCCTGATGAAATGTTCAAAAGGAAACTGATACAATACGAGTCCCGTTATATTTTCAAATACCGAGTAGATGATCAAGGAACGGGAACATTTATAATGATATGACGAGAAAGTATCATTAAAATGTACTTGATAATGAAAGGTGAAAATAAACAGACCGTATAAGTAAAGGAAATCCAAAAGAACAGAGTAAAGAGAGCAGAAAAACAAAAAACAGGTATCGAGGAGGAGAAATCTGAATCGGTACTTGTTTTTTTAGTGGAATAAAAGAGGTGGCGTACAGGATACCGGGCCTGCTTCCCATATGGGAATCCTGAGTATCGTTACAGGCCGGAGCCGGATGGCTTTCAGATAATGAAAACCATCCGGCTTTTTTTGTCCTTTTGGCCAGGCTGTGATCCGAGTATCTCAATCATTCCAATATATTGTAAATTTAAGGGAAAACAGATGTAAAATTGCACAGAAAAGTTTGCCTGTATTTAGCAAGATTTAACGATTCTATGGGTGAATGTAAAATTGGGATTTACAAATATAATAGATTATGCTACATTTTAGATAACTTGTTAAACAAGTTAAGTAACATATACACACTATAATAAAACAGGTATAAAACGGAGGGGAATATGATGAAGAAAAGAATCAGACAGTGGGCAGCATTATGTGCGGCAGTTGGCATTGCAGGCAGTGCAGTGATGGGATGCGGTTCATCTGCACCGAAACCAGACGCAGGGAGCGGGCAGACTTCCCGGGAAGCCGCAGATGGGGCCGGTACTGGTTCCGGGGGAGGAGCACACATAGGAATCATTTTCACAGAGGCGGGACTGGGAGGCAATTCCTTTAACGACCTGGCCCTGGAGGGTGTTAAAAAGGCTGCTGCTGATTACGGAATCACTTACGACGAGGTGGAGCCAAAGTCCGTGTCAGATGAGGAAATCATCCAGGATGAGATGGCTGCGTCCGGGGACTATGATTTAATTATCTGCGTGGGGGCAGAGCAGGTGGATGCCCTGACCAATGTGGCTTCCACGTATCCGGAACAGCGGTTCGCCCTGTTGGATGCCACCTCTGATCTTCCAAATGTAGCTTCCTATTCCTGTAAGGAGCAGGAGGGAGCGTTTCTGGCAGGCGCCCTGGCAGCCCTGGCAAAGCAGGAAAAGACAGATGACAAGCTGGGAGACGGAAAGACCATCGGATTCATCGGCGGTGTGGATAATCCCCTTATCAACCGTTTCGCAGCAGGATACAAGGCAGGGGCTGAGTATATTGAACCGGAAATGAAGGTGCTTGTAGATTACGCGGGCGGCTTCAATGACCCCACCACTGCCAAGACCATTGCCAACACCTTTAAGGAAAAGGGAGCCGACGTAATCTTCCATGCAGCGGGTGCTTCGGGAATGGGCATGTTCCAGGCCGCCGAGGAAAAAGGCTTTGCTGCCATCGGCGTGAACTTAAACCAGAACAGCATCGCTCCGGACTATATTATGGCCAGTATGCTTAAAAAGCTGGATTCCTGCGCATACCACGCCATTGCCAGCATTGTGGAGGATACCTACACAGGGGAGAACCAGATGCTGGGCCTTAGCGACGGAGGCGTGGATGTGACGGTGGAGGGAAGCAATATCAAGGTTTCCGATGATATCCTGGCCAGACTGGACGAGCTGAAGCAGAAAATTATATCAGGAGAGATTCAGGTTCCCTCTGAGCTTAATTAAGATAGGCCGGATAAATAGAGGAGGAAGATATGGACGCAATCAGAATGATTGGAATCGTCAAATGTTTTGGGCCGGTACGCGCCAATGACGGGATTGATCTCATCGTGGGACAGCAGGAAATCCACTGCCTTCTGGGTGAGAACGGAACTGGTAAGAGCACTCTGATGAACATTCTCTTCGGGCTGTACCATCCGGATGCGGGAGAGATATTCATCAATGAAAAAAAGGCCGCCATAGCCAATCCCAACGATGCCTATGCCCTGGGAATCGGAATGGTTCATCAGCATTTTATGCTGGTGAATCAGCTGACGGTTCTTGAAAACATTATTTTGGGAAAGGAATCCGGAGGATTGTTCCTCAACCGGAAGGAAAGCCGGAAAAAGGTGGAGGAGCTGGTGGAACGGTTCGGATTCAGGATTGACCTTCAGGAGAAGGTGGTGAACCTGTCCGTGGGCATGAAGCAGAGGGTGGAGATACTTAAGACCCTGTACCGCGGAGCGGACATCATTATCCTGGATGAGCCCACCGCGGTTCTCACGCCCCAGGAGGTGGACGAGCTGTTTAAAATTCTGCGCCAGCTAAAGGAAAACGGCAAGACCATCATATTCATCACCCATAAGCTGAATGAGACCATGTCACTGTCTGACCGCATTACAGTCATCAGAAAGGGGAAGGTGGTGTTCCGGTGCGACACCAGCTCCACCAATGAGAAGGAGCTGGCCACCCAGATGGTGGGCAGGCAGGTGGAGAACATCGTGGCAAAGAGGGGACAGAAGACCGGCCAGGCCGTTCTGGAGCTGAAAGGTGTGCGCCTTCATGAGAGGGCCGGGGAAACCGTCAGTCTGAAGGTACGTGCCGGAGAAATCCTGGGCATTGCCGGGGTGGATGGCAACGGGCAGCAGGAGCTGGAGGAAATGATCGTGGGAAACCGCAGGGTCAGGGAAGGCGAAATTTTTATAAATGGAATTCCGGTCCAGAACATGGCTGTCAAGGACAGGAAAGCCATGGGCCTGGGATACATCCCATCGGACCGCCATAAGAATGCCATGATTCCCAGCTTTTCCATTACAGAGAATTTCCTGCTGGGCTATCAGGAAACGCCGGAGTATTGCAGGAAGGGTTTCATTGATTATGAGAGGCTGAGACAGGATGCAGAGAAACAGGTTGAGGCGTTTGAAATCAAGGTGGCCGGTGTGGACCAGGAGATAGGACAGCTTTCAGGCGGCAACCAGCAGAAGGTGATACTGGGAAGGGAAATCAGCCATGATCCCGGGCTGGTGGTGGTGGCCCAGCCTGTGAGAGGTCTGGATATCGGAGCCATTGAGAGGGTGCATAAGACACTTCTTCAGTTAAAGGAGCAGGGAAAGGCCATCCTGCTTATATCGGCAGAGCTTTCAGAGGTCATGAACCTGAGCGACCGCATCGCTGTATTCTACGAGGGAGAGGTCAGCGCCCAGTTTGACAACGGGGAGTATACAAAGGAAGAAATCGGACTGTTCATGGCAGGAAAAAAACAGGAGGTGCGGGCTCATGAAATGGAACAGCAATAAGAACGCCCAGGCAGATGGAGGCGACCGGACAGGTGAGAAAGCCCGGACCGTTGGAAAAATCCGCGGCGGCAGGCACACAGCGGAAATAGGCAAATCCCTGGCATCCATAGGGCTTGCGCTTCTGATAGGAGCCCTTTTTATCCTCCTGGCAGGGGAATCCCCTGTTAAAGCCTACGGTTCCCTGATTCAGGGAGCTCTGGGCACACCGCAGTCCCTGGCCAATACAATCAGCAAGAGCATTCCGCTGGCCTTTACAGGCCTGGCCGTGGCCATGGGTTCCAGGTGCGGTATGTTGAATATCGGCGCAGAGGGCCAGCTTCACGCAGGAGCCATGGCCAGCGTCATCACCGCCCTTTACTTTAGCGCGCTCCCTGCTCCCCTGCTGCTTGTAATCAGCATCCTGGCCGGAATCGCGGCGGGTATGCTTGTGGGCAGCGTTCCCGGCATTTTTAAGGCCAGATTCAGCACCAATGAAGTAATCGTGGCCATTATGCTGAACTATATCTGTACTCTTTTTACATCCTATCTGGTAAACGGGCCCTTTAAGACAGAGGGTTCCACGGCCCAGACAGAGCTTATAGCCGAGGGAATCTGGTTCGGAAAGCTGGTGCCCAGGACCCAGCTCACCTATGCACTGTTCCTGCTGCTCTTTGTGGCGGCAGCCATGTACATATTCCTGTGGAAGACATCGGTGGGATACCAGCTGAGGGCAGTGGGATCCAATCCCTCTGCCTCCGGAACAGCCGGAATCCGTGTCAACATGTTTCTGATTATGTCCATGACCATCAGCGGCGGAATCGCGGCCCTGGCGGGCATTACAGAGGTGTTTGGAAAATACCACCGCTTTATAGAGGGTTTTTCCCCATCCTTCGGTTTTACGGGAATCGCCGTGGCCATATTGGGAAGGAATCATCCTGCCGGTGTGCTTTTGACCGCATTGCTTTTCGGAATCATGGATATGGGGTCGCTGCGAATGAGCCGCGAGACCATGGTAAGCACCAACATGGTGACGGTAATACAGAGTCTGGTGATACTCCTGGTAGCGGCTCCGGAACTGATTAAGTGGAGCAGAAAGAGAGGATGACATATGGATATGATTAATAATTTTATCGGACTTACCCTTCAGCTTTCAGTGCCCATTATATTGGGGGCCCTGTGCGGCACCATCGCTGAGCGCGGGGGCATCATCCTCCTGGGTGTGGAGGGAATCATGCTCATCGGCGCGTTTGCCGGGGCAGCCGGTTCCTATGCAGCCGGATCAGCCATGGCCGGGGTGCTTCTGTCCGTGGTCCTGGGCGGTATGATTGGCTGGTTTTATGCCCTTTTCTGCCTGAAATGGAAGGCCCACCAGTCAGTGGTAGGCGTGGGCATCAATCTTTTTGCCAGCGGTATCACGGCCGTGATGTTAAAGGCAATCTGGCAGACAGAAGGAATGTCGGAATCCGTTCCCTCCATTTCCAATCTGACCATACCCGGCCTTTCCGGTATTCCGGTTATCGGGGCCTTGTTTAAAGACCAGTCCCCCTATCTCTACGCCATGTTCCTTATTGTGGCTGCGGTGTGGATTGTGTTTTATAAGACCAAGTTCGGACTCAGGTACCGGGCCATCGGAGACCAGCCCTACGCGGTTCAGACTGCCGGTGTGCAGGTGAACCGTTACCGTTACATTGCCATGATAGCCGCAGGAAGCATTGCGGGGCTGGCAGGTTCCTACCTGTCCATTTCCCAGAACAACCTGTTTGTGGCGGATATGACGGCAGGCAGAGGCTTTATGGGACTGGCAGCCAACATTTTCGGCGGATGGCAGCCCCTGGGCTCCATGGGAGCCGGAATGATATTTGCGGTGGCCCAGGCAGCCAGATTCTATCTGACGGATGCCTCTGTCCCGTCCCAGTTTGTCCAGATGCTGCCCTATGGGGTGACGCTGCTGGTACTGCTGTTTGTGGGAAAGAGGGTGAAAGGTCCGGAGGCACTTGGCAAATTGGTGGATTAGTTCTATACTAATCTATAGTGAGCTATAGTGAGGACTGCCCGCCGGGCGCGCGAAAGGAGCAAGCAGACCTGTGAAGGACAATGTGATAGATGAGAAGAATGTAAAGATACCGTTGTATGTGACTGCCTATGAGACCATCAGCCAGTGGCTGAAAGAGGGAAAGTATAAGGCTGGGGATAAGCTGCCTGGAGAGAACATCCTGGCAGAACAGCTTGCAGTCAGCAGAGGCACATTGCGGCAGGCCATGCTGCTTCTTCAGGAGGATGGTTTAATCATAAACCATCAGGGAAAGGGCAACATTGTGCTTTCCAACCAGGATATGAGCAAAAGCGGGCTGGAGAAGGTGGGAAATCCCATTGTGGATTTCTGCAGCAGGCCCATTGATAAGGTGGTGACCGCCATAGGGTTCCAGCCGGCCACCCAAAAGCACCAGCAGGTGCTTAAACTGCGGCCCTCCAGCGTGGTGGCGGTCATTGACATAACCTATTACTGCGGTGATACGCCGGCCGGCTTTGCCATGGTGTATATGCCCCATGAGGTACTTGACAACAGCGATGTGGACCTGGAGAATCCGGATACCGTTTACCAGTATTATACCGGGCTGCTGTCCGAAGGCGGCCTGTACAGCGATGCCAAAATCCGGCTGGGACAGGCCAGGGAGCGTCTGGCAAATATACTGAACATGCAGGAGGGAGACCCAATCCTGATTCTGGAGGAGGTGCTCTATTCCGAGTATGATACGCCTGTCCTGTCCCAAAAGCTGTTCTTTGGTTCCGAGCAGCATGAGCTGAGCATACGAAGAAAGAATGACAGGAATATAATAAAGAAATCGGAGTAATCAAATATGAAAACATTCCATAATGAAGCGGGACCAGGACAGATTGGCAAGGCTGTCCTGATGCCGGGTGACCCTTTGCGCGCAAAATACATTGCAGAGACCTATCTGACCGATGTATTCTGCTACAACCGGGTAAGGGGCATGAATGGATATACAGGATATTATAAGGGTAAGAAACTATCGGTCCAGGGCAGCGGCATGGGCATTCCCTCTATGGGTATCTATGCGTACGAGCTCTATCACAATTATGATGTGGACACAATCATCCGGGTGGGGACCGCAGGCGCGATTCACCGCAATGTGGAGGTGGGGGATTTGGTGCTGGCCATGGGCTGCTGCACCAACTCTAACTTTCCCTCCCAGTACCATCTGCCGGGAACCTTTGCACCCATAGCGGATTTCGGCCTTCTGGAGGCCGCTGCGGCCCATGCCAGAAACAGCCATACCCCCTTCCGGGCAGGGAATGTATACAGTTCGGATGTGTTTTATGAGGACTGTCAGGGAGAAAAAGGACAGTGGGAAAAAATGGGGGTTCTGGTCCAGGAAATGGAGACACTGTCCCTCTACTGCACAGCGGCAAGAGCAGGCAGGAGAGCGCTCAGCATGGTGACTGTGGGGAGCAGCATCCACCATGACAGGGCTCTTACCAACGAGGAACGGGAGCAGAGCCTGGACAGCATGATCCGGTGCGCCCTGGAACTGGCGGCTGAGGCAGCAGAGGCGGCAGAGAAAGCCGGGACAGCAGACAGGATACTGGCGCCGGGATATACCGCATGACATAATGAAAGAGGAGAGGCAGATGAAGGTTTTACTGGATGTGGATACAGGTGTGGATGATTCCATCGCCCTTTTATACGCGCTTTTTAATCCTGAGATAGAGATAGTGGGCATATCTGCGGTGTGCGGCAATGTAGAGGCATGGCTGGCAGCGGAGAATACCATGAAGATACTGGACCTGGCAGGAGCGCCCGATATACCGGTGGCAGTGGGGGCGGAGAAGCCATCCTGCCGGGAATGGGACGGCCGGGTTGCCTTTATACACGGCAAAAACGGGCTGGGCAATGTGGAATTACCTCCCAGCCGCCGCAGTACAAGAGACGTGGACGTGAGCCGGTTCCACATGGATCTGGCTGAGCAGTATGAGGGAGAGCTTGTGGTCATCACCCTTGGCCCTCTGACCAATATAGCCCGCACCATTAGGGAATATCCGGGGTTTGTGCATAAGGTAAAGGGCCTTGTGATGATGGGCGGTACCCTGACCATGCGCGGAAATGTATCTCCTGTGGCCGAGGCCAATGTGGCCTGCGATCCCCAGGCCTGCGACCAGGTGTTTACCTCCGGTATGGATATCACGGTAGTGGGACTGGATGTAACCATGAGGACAAGGCTTAAAATGGAGCATCTGGACTGGCTGTCGGGCTGCTGCAAGCCGGCCTGCCGTCCGGCAGTGGATTATATGAGGCAGGCCATGGCCCATTATCTCAGGGGAAACCAGACCCAGAACTACTGCATGGGTGACTGTCCTCTCCATGATCCCCTGGCTGTTATGTGCGCCGTGATACCCAGCCTGGTCCGTACCGAGAGCAGGAAGGCCAGGGTGGAGTGCGGCGGCACCTATTGCAGGGGAATGATTGTGACGGATTTGAGGGAGCACCCTTTCCAGGCGGAATACGTGCGTTTTGCGGTGGAGGTGGACAGTGAGAGGGCTGTCAGGGAGCTCATGTCGGTATTTTGGGAATAATGGAATAAAAAATATTGTGATAAGCTACGGCTGCATCCATGTAAATCGCATACATGGATGCAGCCGCATTATGTTTTTGCGACAGAGGACGGAGAGTATTTCTTTTATATTAACATTATATTTATACAAAGCAGCCAGCTCCCATATGGAATCTTTATCACCATCTGTGATACCATACCCCTATCTTGAAAAGAGGAGGAATCATCCATGGCATTACTGTTAGGTATCATAGGAATAACCGCGGTTATTATACTGGCTTACCTGGTAATCATTTTATTGAGAGGTGATAAACAATGATGAATGTGGCGTTGCAGATGATAATTTACTGTGTCATACTGGTAGTGTTAGCAATCCCCCTTGGGTCCTATATGGGAAAGGTGATGAACGGGGAGCGGGTGTTTTTGTCAAGGCTTCTGCTGCCTGTGGAAAACCTGATTTACAGGGGCCTGAGGATTGATAAAGAGGAAGAGATGGACTGGAAGAAATATTCCGTGTGCACAGCCGTATTCAGCGTGATGAGCCTGGCGGTGCTCTGGGCCATCCTGTGCTTTCAAAACCTGCTTCCCCTTAATCCCCAGGGAATGGGCAAAATGAGCTGGCATCTGGGCTTTAATACGGCCGCCAGCTTCACCACCAACACAAACTGGCAGGCCTATTCAGGAGAGTCCAGTCTGAGCTATTTCAGCCAGATGATCGGGCTGAATTTCCAGAATTTCGTGTCTGCCGCTGTGGGAATTGTGGTGTTGTTCGCATTGATCCGCGGATTCGTCCGCGTGAAGGAGAGGGGACTGGGAAACTTCTACACCGACATGACAAGGACAGTCCTTTACATACTGATTCCGCTGTCAGTGGTGGTATCTCTTGCCATTGCCTCCCAGGGTGTTCCGCAGACCTTTAAGCAGTACGATGAGGTACAGCTGGTGGAACCGGTGGTGGTGGAACAGGAGGACGGTACCGCCGCAGAGGTCACAAAGGGAGTCGTTCCTCTGGGACCGGCTGCCAGCCAGATTGCCATTAAGCAGCTGGGAACCAACGGCGGCGGTTTCTGGGGCAACAACTCGGCGCACCCCTTTGAGAACCCCACTCCGTTATCCAACTTATTTGAAATGATTTCCCTGCTTCTCATACCGGCGGGCCTGTGCTTTACCTTTGGCAGGAATGTGAAGGACAAGAGACAGGGCGTGGCGGTGTTCCTGGCCATGTTCATCATGCTGGCGGCAGCGCTGGCCATTGTGGGCTGCAGTGAACAGGCCGGCACCCCCCAGATAGCCCAGGACGGCGCGGTCTATATGGGGACTGAGGGACAGGCAGGCGGTAATATGGAAGGTAAGGAAACCAGATTTGGCATAGCCACATCCGGGACATGGGCTGTATTTACCACGGCTGCTTCCAACGGCTCGGTCAATTCCATGCACGACAGCTACACGCCGTTTGGCGGACTTGTTCCTATGCTGCTGATGCAGCTGGGAGAGGTGGTATTCGGCGGTACGGGCTGCGGGCTCTACGGTATGCTGGGGTTTGCCATCCTTACAGTGTTTATAGCGGGACTGATGGTGGGGCGTACGCCGGAGTACCTGTGCAAAAAGATAGAACCCTTTGAGATGAAGATGGCTGTGCTGGTCTGCCTGGCAACCCCTGTGGCCATCCTGGTGGGCAGCGGTATCGCCACGCTGCTTCCGTCCACCCATGACAGCCTGAATAATCCGGGAGCCCATGGATTGTCAGAGGTCCTTTACGCGTATTCATCCGCAGGCGGCAACAATGGTTCCGCATTTGCAGGATTTAACGCAAATACGCCCTTCCTGAATGTGAGCATCGGACTGATTATGCTGTTTGTAAGGTTCCTTCCCATGTTCGCCACCCTGGCCATTGCAGGCAGTCTGGCGGCAAAGAAAAAGGTAGCGGTCAGCTCCGGCACCCTTCCCACCCATAATGCCATGTTTATCTTCCTTTTGATTTTCGTGGTACTGCTGGTAGGGGCTCTCAGCTTTTTCCCGGCCCTGTCACTTGGCCCGGTGGCTGAGTTTTTCCAGATGATAGCATAGGGAGGTCAATGAGACATGAATGAACAAAAAAAGAGTATATTTTCCAATCATGAGATTATGTGCAGGGCCCTTAAGGATTCCTTTATTAAACTGAATCCAAGGACCCAGATAAAGAATCCGGTCATGTTTATGGTTTTTGTATCCGCCATTCTGACCTTTGTGATGTTCCTGTTTTCTCTGGCTGGTATCAGGGACGCTGCGCCGGGTTATATACTGGCCATATCTGTCATCCTCTGGTTTACGGTTTTATTCGGTAACTTTGCGGAAGCCATAGCAGAGGGAAGGGGAAAGGCCCAGGCAGATGCCCTGCGTGCAGGCAGAAAGGATACCATGGCATCCAGGATTCCTTCGGCTGACCGCAAGAGCGAGGCCGTCAGGGTGAAATCCACGGAACTGAAAAAAGGGGACCTTGTCTATATTAAGGCAGGGGAACAGATACCGGCAGACGGCGACGTGGTGGAGGGCGCCGCGTCGGTGGATGAGAGCGCCATTACCGGCGAGTCAGCTCCTGTAATCCGGGAAAGCGGCGGTGACAGAAGTGCCGTCACAGGAGGCACCACGGTTATATCCGACTGGATCGTGGTGCGGGTCAGCAGCAATCCGGGCGAGGGCTTCATGGATAAAATGATTGCAATGGTGGAAGGGGCTTCCCGCAAAAAGACCCCCAATGAGCTGGCACTGCAGATTTTTCTGGTGGCATTGTCCATTATCTTTGTGCTTGTTACCATGTCCCTGTACGCCTATTCCGTGTTCTCCTCCGTGGAGGCAGGAGCAGCCAATCCCACATCCATCACCAATCTGGTAGCGCTTTTAATCTGTCTGGCGCCCACTACCATTGGCGCTCTGCTGTCTGCCATCGGTATCGCGGGAATGAGCCGCCTGAACCAGGCCAATGTTTTGGCCATGAGCGGCAGGGCCATTGAGGCGGCCGGAGACGTAGATACCCTTTTGCTGGATAAGACGGGTACCATAACACTTGGAAACCGCCAGGCAGACGCCTTTATTCCGGTGGACGGCCACAAGGAAATGGAGCTGGCAGATGCGGCCCAGCTCTCATCCCTGGCAGACGAAACTCCTGAGGGGCGCAGCATTGTGGTTCTGGCAAAGGAGCGCTTCGGAATCCGCGCAAGGAATATGGAGGAGCTTCAGGCCTCCTTCGTGCCCTTCACTGCCAAGACCAGGATGAGCGGCATTGACTACAATGGAAATGAGATCAGAAAGGGCGCGGCTGACGCCATTAAAGCCTATGTGGACCGGCATGGAGGCGCGTTCAGCAGGGAATGCGAGGACATCGTAAAGCGGATTGCAAACCAGGGAGGAACACCTCTTGTGGTGGCAAAGAACGGACGCGTTATGGGCGTGGTGGAGCTTAAGGACATTGTGAAGCAGGGTGTGAAGGAAAAGTTTGCGGATTTAAGGAAAATGGGAATCAGAACCATTATGATTACCGGCGATAATCCGCTGACCGCTGCCTCCATTGCGGCTGAGGCCGGTGTGGACGACTTTCTGGCAGAGGCAACCCCGGAGGCCAAATTAGACATGATACGGGATTACCAGGCCAGGGGCCATCTGGTAGCCATGACCGGCGACGGTACCAATGATGCCCCGGCCCTGGCCCAGGCAGATGTGGCGGTGGCCATGAATACAGGCACACAGGCAGCCAAGGAAGCCGGAAACATGGTGGACCTGGATTCATCCCCCACCAAGTTGATTGAGATAGTGAAGATAGGCAAGCAGCTTCTCATGACAAGGGGATCCCTGACCACCTTCAGCATTGCCAATGACGTTGCCAAGTATTTTGCTATCATCCCGGCACTGTTTATGGGATTGTATCCGGGACTGTCAGCCCTCAATATAATGGGGCTTCACAGTGCAAACAGCGCCGTGTTCTCGGCTATCATATATAACGCCCTGATTATCGTGGCCCTGATTCCCCTGGCTCTTAAGGGAGTCAGGTATAGGGAAGTTTCTGCGGCCCGGATGCTGTCCGGGAATCTCCTGGTCTATGGCCTGGGGGGAATCATCATTCCGTTCATAGCAATCAAGGCAATCGACGTGCTGATCACGGCCGCAGGGCTGGTGGTGTGATGTGTAAAGGAAGCAGATGCAGACAGCAGAATCAGTCAAAGTTAGGAGAATGTTCATGAAAACAGTAAAATCAGTATTGCCAAAAATGGCAGGTTTTTTCCTGGTCATGTTAATCATAACAAGCGTCATTTACCCGGCGGTCATCACGGCTGCGGCCAATGTGGCATTTGGCCATGAGGCCAACGGATCGGTGATTGTGGGCAAGGACGGCACTAAATATGGAAGCGCCCTTCTGGCCCAGGAGTTTACCGGAAACCAGTATCTTTGGGGCAGAGTCATGAATGTGGATACAGGGACATTTACAGACGAAAACGGAGAGCCTCTGGCATATGCAGGTGCCTCCAACAAGACACCGGCAGGCAGTGAGCTTGAAGCCATGATAGCTGAGCGGGTGGAGAAAATCAGGGCAGCCCATCCGGAAAAGGGAGAGGAGCCCATTCCTGTGGACCTTGTAACCTGCTCAGGCAGCGGACTGGACCCGGAAATTTCTCCCGCGGCAGCCGGCTACCAGGCAGAGCGGATTGCCAGGGAACGGAATATGGCGGTGGAGGATGTGGAGGCCGTCATCAGCAGGTATACCACGGGCAGGTTCCTGGGAATGTTCGGAGAGCCCAGAGTGAATGTGCTGAAAGTGAATCTGGCTCTGGATGGATTGATTTAAACATGATTTGCTTATGGTGTATAGAGTTGCCGCGCATTGCGGCAGCTCTACAGCTGTTTTAGAGAACGGAGCAATAGAAAGGAGAAATGGCTTATGGACGGGCAGCGGGATGAGAGACCGGACCCGGAGCTGCTTTTAAAGCAGAATTTCCCCAGGGAAAGTGACAAGGCAAGGGGACGGCTTAAAATATTCTTCGGATACGCGGCCGGAGTAGGCAAGACATACGCCATGCTGGAGGCTGCCCGGCAGGAAAAGGCAGCGGGACGGGATGTGGTGGCCGGATACATAGAGCCCCATGACAGGCCGGATACAATGGAGCTGCTGGCCGGAATGGAGCTGCTGACCCCAATGGCGGTAACGTATAAGGGAATCATCCTGAAGGAATTTGACCTGGATGCGGCCCTTATGAGAAAGCCGGATTTGATTCTGGTGGATGAGCTGGCCCATACCAATGCCCAGGGCTGCCGTCACAAAAAGCGCTACCAGGATGTGATTGAGCTGCTGGACGCCGGAATCAACGTGTACACCACGGTCAATGTGCAGCACCTGGAGAGCCTTCATGACATCGTGGCATCCATTACCCATGTGCGGGTATATGAACGAATCCCGGACGATATCTTTGATGATGCCGGACAGGTGGAGCTGGTGGACATTGCGCCGGAGGAACTGAGACAGCGCCTGGAGGACGGGAAGATTTACCACAAAGACCAGGCGGACAAGGCGTCTGTCCGCTTTTTTACAGTGGAAAACCTGTCTGCCCTGCGTGAAATAGCCTTAAGGCGGACAGCGGACCGGGTCAACCGGGAGGTGGTCAGGGAGCGGGATGCGGCGGGCAAGGATTATTACACCGGTGAGCATGTGCTGGTCTGCCTGTCCCCCTCCCCCACCAATGCAAGGGTAATCAGGACCGCGGCCAGGATGGCAGGGGCGTTTCACGCGGATTTTACAGCGGTTCTGGTGGAAACAGCGGATATGAAAAGGGAACATGCAAAAATCAGCAGGAGCATGGAGGCCAATATTAATCTGGCCAAGCAGTTCAGGGCCAATGTGATTACCCTTTACGGGGATGATATTGTACAGCAGATTGCGGGCTATGCCAGGAGGAACGGCATTTCCAAGATTGTCATAGGCAGGACGGTGAGGAAACGCAGCTTCCTCCACTTGAAGCCCACCATAATTGACCGTCTCATCAAGGCCGTACCCAACATGGATGTATATGTGATACCGGATGCCGCGGCCAGGGACAACGGAAAGATTAAAAAGCCGGAAAACGGACGGAAATACAGCATGGATATCTTAAAGACAGGCCTTATCATGGCGGGATGTACCTTTCTTTCCATGGTACTGGACCACTACAAGCTGGGCATCATCAATGTGGCCATGATTTACATGATGGGGACCATGCTGGCAGCTTATGTCACCAGGGCCGGTACCTATGGTTTTCTGGCTTCCGTGGCATCGGTGCTGCTGTTCAACTTCTTTTTCACGGCGCCGCGCTACACCTTTCAGGCAGACGGCAGGATTTATCCTTTTACTTTTGCGGCCATGCTTGTCTGTGCCCTGATTACCAGCTCCATGGCGGCCAGGCTTAAGCGGGAAGCAGAGAAAAGTGAGGCTGAGTCGGGGTATATGCAGATTCTGTTTGGTATCAACCGGAATCTGAGAAAGGGAACCACCCGTGAAGAGATACTGGATATATGCGGAAGGCTGGTACAGAGCTTATTAAAACGCAACATTGTTATATACGATATGCTGGACGGGAAAATGAACCGGATGAAGATATATCCGGCCTCGGAAAGAGAGGACGCGTCCTGCCTTACCTCCCTGTTTAAGAACCCGGACGAGATGGCTGTGGCGGCCTGGGTCTATAAAAACCATCATAAGGCCGGAGCCACCACAGATACACTGCCGGGAGCCAGGGCCAGATATACGCCCGTATATAAGGACGATACGGTCTATGCGGTCATTGGTGTGGAGATGAAAGGGGGAGACATCATTAAGCCCAATGACAAGAATGTCTTAAATATCATTGCCGAGGAGACTTCATACCGGTTAAAGGATATGAGCGGGCCGCGTATTTGCAGATAATTTATACAATACCGTGAACCATGGATGGAATCTTTACGCTATCTGGCAGTATCCTTTAAGCAGGAAGAGAGGGAATTGCCATGACAGCTAAAATGATATTTAAGTTAAAGAGTCCCGTGGGACAGAAGATAGATAATTTGTGTGAACGTTTTCCGCTGATTTCCAGCGTAATTGTGCAGCTGGCCGCGGCCATATTCATGGTAGGGGTGGTGACCTCTGTGGGACTGATAGGGGGGACCGTCATATGGCTGTTTTATAAGGCATTCGGAGTCATGTAGGCATGGCGGAGGGACCGGTTTGATTTGACATGGCCGGTATTCATGGTATAGTATTTAGTATAAAGAGGGGGATAAAGATATCTTTATAGAATCTTTATGCCCCCTTAATACATTTTCTCTAGTTTCTTTATATGGTTCTCTTTTACAATAGAATTGGGAACATATAAATGAAAGGAGGAGATCGTATGTTATTCCATAAAAATAAATGTATCGTAATCGCGGGCTGCGGACCGTTGGGGGCTGCGCTGGCAAAGTCATTATATAAGAAAGGCCATAAAGTTGTGGTGCTGGATAAGGACAGGGAGAGCTTCCGTTACCTGCCGGAGGAGTTTAAGGGATATGAGATGGAAGGGGACCCAACGGATCCCCAGGTCTTAAAGGCAGCCGGGATTGAGGATGCAGGTCTGTTTATCGCATCCACCCAGGATGACAATACCAATCTCCTGCTGGCCCAGATTGCCAGCCGTATTTTCCATGTGAGCCAGGTCTACGCCCGTCTGGATGACACCGGAAGGCACCAGCTGGTTACGGATCTGCCTGTTAAACCCATCAGTCTCTATGATTTGTCGGCGGATGATTATGGACGTCTGGCAGAGACAGTGAGCAGGGAGGTGGCTGTGTGAGCATGAAGATAGCGGTGGCGCTGGGGGGAGAATATGCAGATTTTCTCATCGGCCTTCTGATGGAGAAAAAATATAAGGTAACTGTAATCGATCCGGACAAAGCATTCTGTGAGCATCTCTGCGCCTCCTACAATGTGAACGCGGTTCTGGGAGATCCCTGCAGGCAGTTTATTCTGGAGGAAGCAGGTATCCGCAATTATGATGTTATCCTGGCCCTGGGCCGGGAGGACACGGATAATTTTGAGATATGCCAGATGGGCAGGAAGGTCCTGGGAATCAAACGGTCCGTCTGCCTGGTGCACAACCCCAGGAACGCGGCTCTGTTTGAGGAGCTGGGAGTGGACAGGGCAGTGAACCTGCCCATGATCCTTGCCCAGGCCATTTTAGGGCAAAAGCAGGAAGAGGGAGAGTAAAAGGAGTTATGTTATATAGTTGGGACTGGGTTCTGGACTTTGTAAAGGCATGTGCAAAAATGGCTGTCATATGGGTGATTTCCACCATACTGGCCATTGTGCTGGACAGCTGCGGGATCAGGGCGGAGAACCTGCTTTTAGTATATCTGCTGGGGGTGCTCATCAGCATACTGGCTACCAGCAGCCTGGCCTGGGCCCTGTGCGCGGCCATTGTCTTTACCTTTACGTTCAACTATCTCTTTACGGAGCCAAAGCTTACCTTCCATATGGATGATGTGAACTACGTGGTATCCTCCATTGTCTTTGTGGCGGCTGCCTCCATTGTGGCCACCCTGGTGGTGAAGCTGCAGAAGCAGATGCAGATTGCCAACAAAAAGAGAGAGATTACGGCCAGGATGAATGAGATAGGAAGCGGATTCCTGAATCTGTCCGGTTACCAGCAGATTAAGGAGTACAGCGAAGAAAGCCTGTCCAATCTGACCGGAAAGCCGGTGAGCGTCCTGTTGAAGGAGGACGAGAAAAAGGAATTTCCCAACTACATGGCGGAGTGGTGCTACAGGCAGTCCATTCCCTGCGGTCATGGAGAATGCCAGTTTCCGGATGACAATGGGCTGTATGTGCCTATCCGCAACCGGGAAAAGACCTACGGTGTGATTATTTTTGACTGTGAGGGCTGGACCTTAAGCGAAGAGGAAAAGATATATGTGGACACGGTCATTTCCCAGCTGACCCTGGTTATTGAGAGGGAGCTGCTCAGCCGGGAGAAGGAAAATACCAGGATTCAGGTAGAGCGGGAACGGTTAAAGAGCACCCTTTTAAGGAGCATATCCCACGACCTGCGCACACCTCTTACAGGAATTACCGGCAGTGCGGGATTTCTTCTGGACAATCTGGGTATCATGGATGAAGCTACGATTAAGAGCATGCTGAAGGATATATGCTCGGATTCCGAATGGCTCAGCACCATGGTGGAAAACCTGCTGAACCTGACGCGAATCCAGGAGGGCCGTCTGGATATCAATAAAAAGAAGGAAGTGGTGGACGACCTTGTGGCCTCTGCTGTCCGGCTGGTTTCCAACCGGGTGGGGAACCATACACTTAAGATGGAGACGCCGGAGGACATACTTCTGGTATCTGTGGACGGAAGACTGTTCATCCAGGTTCTGGTCAATCTTCTGGACAATGCGTTCCGCCATTCCGGGACCGGCACCACGGTGACCCTCAGGGTAAAGCAGGATGGAAATTGCCTGAAGTTTGTGGTGTCGGATAATGGAATAGGGATTCCCAATGATAAGATAGATAAGATTTTCGATAATTTCTTTACCACTGCTTATGAGAACGGGGATAAGCAGCGGGGCGTGGGCCTGGGGCTTACCATATGCAAGGCCATGGTGGAGGCCCAGGGCGGCACCATCAGGGCCTTCAACAGCCCCCAGGGGGGAGCTGTATTTGAAGTATCAATGCCAATGGAGGACAGGAAGGATGAATGAGACGACTATCCTTGTCATTGAGGATGACAAGAGCATACAGAATTTTATGAAGATATCCCTGAAGACAAGGGGCTACGCTTATATATTGGCTGATAACGGACTGTCCGGCATATCCCTCTTTTACGCGGATCATCCGGACCTGATACTGCTGGATTTGGGACTGCCGGATATTGACGGCATGGAGGTGCTGCGCCAGATCCGCCAGAAGTCGGATGTGCCCATTATCGTGGTTTCCGCCAGGGGACAGGAGCGGGAGAAAATAAGCGCCCTGGACCAGGGAGCGGACGACTACGTGACTAAGCCCTTCAGCGCCGAGGAGCTGCTGGCCAGAATCCGCGTGGGGCTGCGCCATAAGAGCTCCACGGTGAACCACCAGGAGCAGGAGTTCTGTCTGGATTATTTCCGGCTGGATTTTGAAAAGCGCAAACTGTATGTCCATGACCAGGAAGTACATCTGACTCCTCTGGAATATAAGATGATGGTCCTGCTGGTGAATAACAGCGGCAAGGTGCTGACCCATCATTATATCCAGCAGGAGGTGTGGGGATATGACACCACGGATGATTACCAGTCCCTGCGGGTGTTCATGGCAAATATACGAAGAAAGATTGAGGATAACACGGCCAATCCCCGGTTCATACTCACAGAGGTGGGCGTGGGGTACAGGTTTGTGGATGAATAGAAGGAACCCAGGGGTGCAGAATTTCAGATACGTTTCAGGATATACCGGGAAGCAGGCGTTAAAAGAGGCAGGCGGACCGGTATTTTTTTGAATATTTTTTCTGGAAGTAAAATAGTCTTGAAAAAATCCCCTAAACTGATTAAACTGATACCATGAGAATATTATATGAAAAAACGCTGGACGGGGTATGCCTCCAGCGTTGTTATGGTTTGGACAAAATTCTGGAGATACCGGGGACGGTGGATGGCATGCCTGTGACCGAGTTTGCAGGCTACCTTTTTTCAGATACAGTGCGCAGGCGGGAACCGCCTCCCTGTGAATATCTGGGAGAGCCGGAGCTTTGCGGCAGCCGGGTGGAGGAAATCATACTGCCGGATACAATCAGGAAGGTGGGAGCCTATGGTTTCTATAACTGCAGCGGCCTGAAGCGGCTCTCTTGCAGCAGTGCTGTGGAGGACTGGGGAGCCGGGGTATTTACCGGCTGTACAGGTCTCAGGTGCCTGGATATCCGCGTTGCGGAGGGCAGGAAGTCGTGTTTTAAGGATATCCTGTCGGAGCTTCACCAGACCCTGTCCGTAAATTACAGGTCCGGTTCGGGGACGCTCCTGGCAAAGCTTATATTTCCGGAATTTTTTGAGGAGTCCGTGGAGAACACACCGGCCCGCATCATCATGAGGGAAATGCACGGCTGCGGCCATATGTACCGGTACTGTTTTGACGGAGGGGATTTCCGTTTTGATGAATATGACAGGCTGTTTCCCCATGTAAAGGTTCAGGAAAAGCCGGAGCTGGCAGTGCGTCTGGCCCTGTACCGCCTGTACTGGCCCTGCGGTTTAAGGGAAAGTGCAGAGGATGAGTACTGGGATTATGTAAGGACTCATGCCGGTGAGGGCGCAAAGGGGCTGATAGAGAGGGGAGAGCGGGATATCCTGGGTTTTATGGCCCGGTCGGCCCGGCTGGGAGAGGATGAGATTAAGAAGATGATAGAAGCCGCTGCCGGGTCCGGTGATGCCCAGTCCTCCGCGCTTTTGCTGGATGTGAAGCACAGGCGCCTCAGCCCGGCAGGAAGAACCGGACAGGGGGAGGAAGCGAAGCGCTGCGGGCGGAAGCGGACATTTGAATTATAGATGGCGGTACCGTCATAACTTAAGTCAGTAAAGCATCAGATTATATAAATAAAATATACCAGGAGGAAAATAATGGCTAAGAAGACAAAAGGACAGGAATTACAGGAGCAGCTTACATGGGCGTTCCCTCATATTGGAAAGGATAAACCGGAGCAGGCGGAAAAGGCGTTTAAATACTGCGAGGGCTATAAGGAATTTCTGGATATAGGAAAGACCGAGCGGGAGTGTGTGAAGGAAGCGGTAAAGATGCTTAAAAAGGCAGGATATAAGCCCTTTGACTCAGGGGAATCCTATGAGCCGGGAGATAAGGTGTATTATGTGAACCGGGGCAAATCGCTGATTGCCACCACCTTTGGAAAGAAGCCCCTGGACCAGGGCCTGAGAATCAACGGAGCCCATATTGATTCCCCCAGGCTGGACTTAAAGCCCAATCCCCTTTACGAGAAGGAGGATATAGCATTTTTCAAAACCCATTATTACGGCGGCATCCGCAAATACCAGTGGGGGACCATTCCCCTGGCCATGCACGGCGTGGTGGTGAAGAAAAACGGAGAGACGGTGGAGGTTTCCATTGGAGAGGATGAGAAGGAGCCGGTATTCTGCGTGACGGACCTGCTTCCCCACCTGGCTGCCAGGCAGAACGAGCGTCCCTTAAAGGACGGGTTAAAGGGCGAGGAGCTGAATATTGTGGTTGGATCCCTCCCCTTCCAGGATGAGGAGGTGAAAGAGCCTGTAAAGCTGATGGCCTTAAGTCTTTTAAATGAAAAGTACGGAATTACGGAAAAGGACTTTTTCCGCGCTGAAATTGAAATGGTTCCCGCTGTAAAGGCCAGGGACGTTGGCTTTGACACCAGCATGATAGGCGCTTACGGACAGGATGACAGGGTTTGCGCTTATACGGCTCTGACGGCTGAGATAGACGCAAAGAAGCCTGCCCACACAACAGTGACCATTCTGGCTGACAAGGAAGAGATCGGATCCACCGGCAACACGGGTCTGAATTCGGATTTTGTGCTTCATTACATAGAAGATTTGGCGGAACAAGCAGGTGTCAGCCCCAGGGAAGTATTGAGAAAATCCCTGTGCCTTTCTTCGGATGTGAATGCTGCGTTCGACCCCAACTTCCCGGATGTGTACGAGGGACGCAACACAAGCTATATCAACAAAGGCTGTGTGCTGACAAAGTATACGGGAGCCAGGGGAAAGTCCGGCTCCAACGACGCCAGCGCCGAGACCATGGCAAAGGTCATTGCCATTATGGAGGAGGAAGGCGTGTATTGGCAGGCCGGTGAGCTGGGAGCCGTGGATGTGGGCGGCGGCGGTACCATTGCCCAGTTTGTGGCGCACATGGATGTGGATACTGTGGATTTGGGCGTGCCCATTCTGTCCATGCATTCTCCTTTTGAGCTGGCCTCCAAGCTGGATGTCTATAATACGTATAAGGCGTTTAAGGCATTCTACAAATAGTCTGCGGACCGTTGCTTAAATTTTCATGAAATTGGTGGAAAGTCTTTTTTTTCACGGACAGGTATGATATAACTATGTACAGCGCACGCTATTTGGGGATGAATGGAAAAATAAGGATAATTCAAGGTCCTGCGTGTGAAATCAGGATAGAAAAGGGATATGTAAAATGAAAAAATTAGCACTCATATGTTTATGCGGACTGGTTGCAGCCTCCATCATGACAGGCTGCGGGGCCAGCCAGACGGAAGGAAAGGAGAATCTGGGCACGGTAGAGCTGGCAGAGTATAAGGGCGTAAAGGTAAATGTACCGGCTGTCATGGTAACAGATGCCGAGGTAGAGTCAAAAATCAACCAGGTACTCAGCCAGAATCCTAAAATTGAGGAAGTGGACAGGCCTGCCGCAGAAGGCGATATTGTCAACATTGATTATGTGGGAAAACAGGACGGCGTGGAATTTGCAGGCGGCACCGGCGAAGGACAGGACCTGACCCTGGGATCCGGCAGGATGATCGACGGATTTGAGGACGGACTGATTGGCACAAAGAAGGGCGATAAGAAGGAACTGAACCTGACGTTCCCTGAGGACTACAGCGAGAAAGCCCTGGCAGGACAGGCCGTTGTATTTGAGGTGACTGTAAATGCCGTTAAGGAAAAGCAGTCTGCCGTACTGGATGACGCGTTTGTACAGAGTGTTTCTGATTTTACGACAGTGGATGAGTACAGGGCCAGTGTTAAGGAAGACCTTTTAAAGCAGAAGCAGCAGTCTGCCGACCTTCAGATCCAGCAGTATGTACTTAAGAATGTGGTTGAGAACTCCAAGTTCAAGCTGAACAAGAACACCCTTTCCAGACGTTATAATGACCGTATCAAGCAGTATGAAGAGCAGGCTAAGATGTACGGCACCAACCTGTCCGGCATGGCTAAGGCCAATGGCATGGATGTGCCCGGATTACAGGAAGCTGTTTACGCGTCAGTGAAGGATGATGTGAAGAACCAGCTGGTTATCCTTAAGGTTGCCGAGCTGGAGGGCATAACCCTGGAGGATGCTGACCGCCAGGCATTTGCGGAGATGAACGGCCAGACCCTTGAGGCCGCAGTGGAATATTTCGGCCAGGAGACCCTGGATGAAATGGCCCTGAACCAGAAGGTTATGAAGTTCATGGCGGACAACGCAGTCAACGAGGCCCAGGATGCAGCTGCTCCGGCTGAGGAGACAACAGCAGCAGGGGAAACTGCCGCCGCAGAGGAAACAACAGAAGCAGAGACAACAGCCGCAGATACCACAGCAGAAGAAACCGAAACTTCAGAAGAAACACCGGCAGCGGAAGAGACCACTGCCCCAGAGGAAGCAGCAGAGGAGACCACAGCTCCAGCAGAGACCGCAGCTCCGGCAGAAACAACAGCTGCAGAGACAACTGCCGCACAGTAAAGAAGGATTGCCAAAAGAAGAAGGAGGACTCGTACATGCAGATTTTAAAGGACAGGATACGCAAGGACGGCAAGATAAAAGCCGGAAACGTTCTGAAGGTGGACAGCTTCTTGAACCATCAGATGGACATTAAGCTTTTTGGAGAGATTGGAAAAGAATTTAAGCGCAGGTTTGCCGATGTGGAGGTCACCAAGATTCTTACCATTGAGGCCTCCGGAATCGGAATTGCATGTATTGTGGCCCAGTATTTTGATGTGCCGGTTGTATTTGCCAAAAAGACACAGACCAAGAATATTGCAGGCGAGGTTTATACCACCAAGGTGGAGTCCTACACCCATGGCAGGGTTTATGATATTATCGTGTCAAGAGAGTTTCTGGGAGCCGGCGACAAGGTGCTGCTCATTGATGATTTCCTGGCCAATGGAAAGGCTCTGGAGGGCCTGGCTGCCCTGGTTCGGGATTCCGGCGCTGAACTGGTAGGCGCGGGCATTGTCATCGAGAAGGGATTCCAGGTAGGCGGAGATCTGCTGCGTTCAGAGGGAATCAGACTGGAGTCACTGGCAATCGTGGAGAGCATGGACGAGGAAGCACAGACCATTGTGTTCAGAGATGATGAATAATAGAACGAAAGCTTTATTTTATGATATTGACGGAACCCTCCTGTCTGAAAAGACGGGCCGGGTTCCTGAAAGTGCGGTACAGGCACTGAAGGAGGCGCGCGCAAAAGGACATCTGGTGTTCATCAATACGGGACGCGTATATGCCCATCTGGGCGAAATTAAGAAGCTGGTGGAAGCAGACGGATATCTGTGCGGCTGCGGGACCTATATCCTTGCAGAGGGCAGGGTCATGTACAGCTACCACATTCCTCATGAGAGAGGGCTGGAAATCAAGAGCCATATTGATGCGTGCGGACTGGACGGAGCCCTTGAGGCGTCGGACGGAATCCACATCCACAGGTCACAGTCGCCTATTCCAAGGGTGGAGCAGATGAAGGCGTCGCTCAGGCGTTCGGACTGTCTGTCTGAATATGACTGGGAGGACGACTGCTATGACTATGATAAGTTTTACCTTATCTCGGGTGAAAACAGCAGGCCCAAGGAGCTTTTTGGACGGCTCAGGGACATGGAAATCATAGACCGCGGAAACGGGGAATATGAATGTGTGCCCAGAGGACATTCCAAGGCAACGGCCATTGATTTGGTATTGAAGCATTACGGCATCTCTCTGGATGATGCCTATGTGTTCGGCGACAGCGGCAATGACCTTGCCATGTTCCGCTACGCAAGCAACTGTATCCTGATGGGAAAGCATGACGAAATTCTGGAACCCTACGCCACATTTGAGACAAAGGAAGTGGAGGAGGACGGAATCGCGTATGCCATGAAGGAACTGGGCATAATATAACACAGCGATAGTTAATACAGAAAGAGCAGACTGCATGAAGAGAAAGACCTGGATGATAAGTGCCCTGATGTATGCCATGGTATTTATGGCATGCTTCGGGGTATTGCACGTTTTAAAGACTTTAATGGAGCCTTCAGGGCCTGTATCGGTTGAGAGCAGGGAAAGCGGGGGGCCTGAGAGCACCCGGGAAGCAAAGACAGGGGAGGAATGGGAGGAACCGGCCGGGCCGGCATTGGCTACGGATTCCCAGGCACAGGAACCCCAGGATGAAGTAATCAGGCAGGAAGGCTATAAGGAGTGGAAGAAGAAATTTCCCGGTATGTGGACTCCTCCACAAGCCCCTGAGGAACCCTACATACCGCCCAGGCTGATCCTGGCAACAGACCTTCACTATCAAAGCGCTTTAGCCGGAGACGGCGGGGAGGCTTTCCGGCTGTTTGTGGAGCGGAGTGACGGAAAGGTGGTCCAGTATCTGCCTGAGCTTTTGGAAGCATTTCTGGACGAGGTCATAGAGGAACGGCCCTCTGCCCTGGTTCTCAGCGGCGATATTACTATGAACGGGGAGCGGCTGAACCATGAGGAGCTGGCGGCAAGGCTTAAAAGGGTCCAGGACGCAGGCATACAGGTCCTGGTGATACCGGGAAACCATGATATTAATAACCATGACGCTTCGGTGTACTACGGGGCCCGGAAAGAGCCGGCTCCCTATATTGACGGACCTGAATTCCATGAGATTTACCATGAATACGGTTATGACCAGGCACTGAGCCGGGACGTCAGCTCACTGAGCTATGTCTACGTCCTGGATGACAGAAACTGGCTTCTGATGCTGGACTCCTGCCAATATGAGCCGGATAACAAGGTGGAGGGAAGACTGAAAGACAGCACCATGGCCTGGGCTGATGAACAGCTGGCCAGGGCAAAGGAGGAGGGAGTGTTTGTGATACCCATTGCCCACCATAATCTGCTGGCCCAGAGCAGGATGTATACCACCCAGTGCGCCATGGACAACAATGGAGAGGTGATTTCCCTTCTTCAGAAATATGAGCTCCCGCTTTTTTTCAGCGGACACCTTCATGTGCAGCGTATCCGCAAGCATAAGAGCGAGCCCGGAGTTCCGGAAGGAACTTACGGCATACAGGAAATCGTGACAGATGCTCTCAGCATACCGCCCTGCCAGTATGGAGAGGTGTTATGGGAGGAGGACGGAAGTATTTCCTATGCCACCAGGGCTGTGGATGTGTCTGCCTGGGCACGGAAAAACGGAAGCACCAATCCGGACCTGCTGGATTTTGAAGACTGGTCCTACCGGTACATACAAAAGCTGATCAGCGACCAGATACGGGGCGTTGTGAAGAACCTGGGGGCAGACGTGGAACATTCCATGGCAGCTGCCTATGCAGGGGTATACATTGATTACTATGCAGGACGGGAAATTGACGTCAAAGGTATAAAGAGCACCAAGGGATACCGGTTCTGGGAGAGAAACATGCCGGACAGCTATCTGATCCGGGAGCTGGATGCCATGATTGCTGATTCGGACAGGGATAATAACTATTTCCTGCTTCCGGAGGAGGAAGGATGGATGACCGGAGATTAGGCAGGCAGCATGGACCATGGACCGGAGATTAGGCATTAAATCAACTGGCGGTAAAACGGCCGGGATGTTACAATAGGCATATACCATAATATGTAAGGAGGGCCTGCTGTGAAAAACGGAATGTGGAAAAGGAGTCTAAGGCGCGGGGCAGCACTGGTCCTGGCATTGGTGATGTCACTGACGATTACCTCCTGCAGCGCGTCTCAGGGAAGCCTGACTGCCCGGGAAAGGGCCCGGGAACCGGAATATGTCAGCAAAGCGGGCGGAAAGGTCCATGAAGCCATTCCCTATTCCCGGAGGCCATACGAGCACTATGACCCGGCTGCCATGGAACAGGCCATGGCTGATTTTGAACAGGCCTGTGCTTCTGAAGGCCGGGACGAGGAAGTACTGAGGCTATACGATGCCATTGTGGATGAGTATGACCGTCTGGCTACCCTGACTTATATGGCCCAACTGAACTATGACAGGGACGTGTCGGATGAGCAGGCTGCCGCAGAACAGGCATATACCACGGACATCTATTCCGAGATGGGGGATAAGGCCGCAGCCTGCCTTAAGAAGGGTATGAACTCATCCTATAAAGAACTCCTGACAGATAAGATGGGGATTGAATATGCGCCTTACATCGAATATTACAGGGAAAATTCCGGGGAACTGACCGAACTGAACCGGAGGGAGCAGGAGCTTCTCAGGGAGTATGACAAACTGGCTGCCGGCGATTTTACGGTGGAGCTGGAGGGCGGACAGTGGAGCTACAGCCGGCTGGAACGGGAACCGGACCTTGACGACGGGCAGTACGCTGAAATTGAGGATGCACTTGTCAGGGAAAAGAACCGGGTTCTGGGCAGCAAGTTCCGGGAACTGGTCCAGGTGCGCCGCCGGACAGCAGAGCTTAAAGGCTATGACAATTATGCCCGTTATTCCTTTGAAGCTGTTTACGGAAGGGACTATACTCTTCAGGACGCAGAGGGGCTTTGCTCGGATGTAAAGACCCGTATTGTTCCCCTTAATAATGACATCTGGTATATGGATGTGGCCCAGGAATCCTATGACTCCCTGGACCTTGTGGAAGAGAGTTCCGCCCAGGACATACTGGCCGGTGTGGGAAGGGCTGTCGGCTCGGTGAGTCCTGAGCTGGGTGAGATCTTCCGGTATATGCAGGACAACGAGCTGTATGATATCCAGTCCGGGGAAGACGGACAGGACAGGATGGATAATAATTATACCGTAGGGCTTCCAAGCTATGGCGACGCATTTATTTTCATCAACAGAAACCATACATTTACGGATTACCAGTCCCTGATTCATGAATTCGGGCATTTCAGCTCCTATTATTATAATTCGGTGCCTGAACTGTTCCAGGGTTACAGTGTGGATGTGTGTGAGGTCCAGTCACAGGGGTTGGAGATGCTGGCCAACCAGTATGCGGGGGATATGTTTGGCGAAGGGGCAGAGGCCTTTGAGTTTGAGACTGTTACGGATATGCTGTATGTGATCATTATGTCCTGCATGCTGCAGGAATTTGAGGAAGCTGTTTACATGAATCCGGACATGAGTCTGGAGGACATGAACCGCACATTCAAAGAGATACAGGATTCCTATTATGGATGGTATTTTGATGTCTACGACGAGGGCGTGTGCTATGACTGGGTGGATGTGTCGCATCTGTTTTACAGCCCCCTTTACTATATGGGATATGGAACCTCGGCTCTGTCGGCCCTTGATCTCTGGACCATGTCCAGGAGGGACTGGGACGGCGCTGTGGATACGTATATGGGACTTTTGAATGAAGGTCTGGATGCGCCCTACCGCGACACCATGTACCGCTGCGGGCTGAGGGATGTGTTTGACAGCAGTGAGCTGGAAGCCCTGGCAGGGGATGTGCGCAGGATTCAGGGACTGGATCAGGATGGTGAGGGAGCTGAGGTTCCGTCACAGGAGGACCCGTCACAGGATATCCCGCCACAGGAGGACCCGGACCAGGCAGGAACCAACTCTGAGGGAAGCTCTGGCAGCGGATTAAGGGCTGCGGGCTTTCTGGTGCTGGCAGGCATCTGCGTCATCCTTGTATTTCAGGTTATGATTTTATGTACCGGGTTTGTAATTATCTGGCTGCTTGTCAGGAAAAAGAGAGAAGAGTAATCATGGCAATACAGATACAGAGTCCGGGAGGCAGATGCTTCCCGGACTCTGATATTTTATATATATAAAGATATTTCTACCAGATATGGGGCCTGTCCTCCGGTCTGCGGTACATCCCGTCGCCTTCCCTGACCCCAAAGGCGGTATAAAAGTCATCGGTGGCAGACAGTACGGCATTTACCCTGGTGATGCCAGGGGAATGTGTGTCATTGGTCATGATGTAGGAAAGGTATTCATCCCTGTATTTTGTGGCCCATATGACGCCATAGGCATGGTACAGCTCCTTCAGGTCATATCCCTTTTCCCTGGCTATTTCTGTTATACAGGAAACGCCTCCCAGGTCAGCGATATTCTCCGTAACGCTCAGCGTACCGTTTACCTGGATGCCGTTTACTTCCATGGTATCATAGTAGTCAATGACCTTTTGGGCCAATTCCCTGAAATGCTGTTTATCCTGGGCAGTCCACCAATCCCTCAGGTTTCCCTTTTCATCATACTGGGATCCGCTTGTGTCAAACGCATGGGTGATTTCGTGGCCGATGACAGCTCCGATGCCACCCAGGTTGGCCACAGGCTCAGCCTGCGGGTCATAAAACGGGGCCTGGAGGATTCCGGCCGGAAACACGATTTCATTGTTTCCGGGGTTATAATAGGCATTGACTGTCTGGGGCGTCATGCCCCATTCATTCCGGTCCACCGGGTCGTGTCTGGTCTTAAAGGAGTAGTCCTGGGACGCCTTCAGGATTTCCATGATATTGTCGATGTAGACACCGCCCTGGTCCGGGGATTTCAGTACCAGGCTCAATTTGTCCTGGGGCCATTCATCGGGATAACCAACCTTGACAGTAATGGCTTTCAGCTTTTTCCTTGCCTCCTGACGGGTGGATTCTGTCATCCATTCTATATGGGCAAGGCGGTTGTCGTATACATCTATGATTTGCCGGATGATGGAAGCCACATCCTGTTTGGCATCCTCGTTAAAATAGGTTTCACAGAATACACGGCCGCACTGGAAACCAAGTTTTTCCTGGACTGTTTCAGATACGGTCCGCTCAAAATCCTTTTTCTTTTCCATACCGCCTGCTGCTGTCTGGTACTCCTGGGCAGCGTCCAGGGAAGCAGTGTCTGTCATCATGGACAGATCCGAATAGAGACATGTTTTGACATATTCTTTCAGGAGGGGAAGGTTTTCTTCCTTCAGATAGCTTCCAAGCTTCCTGCAGGCATCCGGCTGGGAGACAACTGTCTTTTCTCCTTCCTGTATGCCGAAAATGCTGTTTAGAAGGCGGAAGGGCAGAGCCGCGGAATACAGGTTTGCCGCCTCGCCGGCCGTGCAGACATTGTATGTTTTTTCCGGGTCATAGACCTCCTCTATCTTAAGGGTGGAGGACGCCAGATCCTTCATCATATCAGTTACCCGGTCAACGGTCTCCCCTGCTTCCTCCGGGCTAAGGCCGTTATTTTCGTGAAGCTTTGTGAGGTATTTTTTGTATTCCTCCACCCGCTTCTGGTTGGATGCATCTTCGGAGAACCAGACTTCCCTCCTGAGACCGGAATCCGGCTGTGAGAGATAAAGGACTTTAACGGAGGAATCCCCGCTGTCCCCTTCATAATACCAGCCCATAAGGCTGAACAGTCCGGTATCCCTCTGGAACTGGAGGCATGCCTTTAAAAGCTCAGAGACAGAATCAGCTGAATCTAAATCCTTTAAAAATGCTCCGGCTGTGCGGCCGTATCCTTCCCTGTCCCTGGTCTCCCGGTCCAGGCCGGTCAGATTCAGGGCGCGTATGTTATACAGGTCGCTTCCCGATTGCTGCTCTGCCTGTCCTGCTTCAGATGAAGCCTGACGAATCAGGTCATTTACCTTGGAATAATTGTCCTCCCGCGCCTTCCTGAACCAGCTCATATCGGCCTGTTCAGCCGGAATTTCCCAGCCATTAAGTGTGTCATGGTTTACCGCATCATAGAAATCATCTACATAGGCTGCCGGGCCTTGGACGGTTTGGCCTCCATGGGGCCGCTCCGGGCTTTCAGGCTGGTTAACTGCAGGTCCGGCCGTGATTTTAGCCTGGCTTTCCGGTTCTGTTTCTGTCCGGCCTGTACCGGAGCATCCGGTGGCAGTAATGGCGGCTGCCAGTACCGCGGCTGCCAGGGCCAGGGCTTTCCGTGGTGAGACTGCCCGGGCTGCGGTGATTTTCTCCGCCGGGCTTTTACTTTTTTTCATTCTTCTTTATTCCTCCTTGATTGCTTGATTACAGAGCATGTATGAAAACTGCTTAAGTCCTGCCCTGTATAAATTACAGCGGGCAGAGTACCCTGCATCTGTCACAATCATTAATATACCCTGGTATATGCAATGATATAAAAGTTCCGCGTTGATGAAAGCACGATGGAATTCCGGGATGATTACGGGATTGACATTTTGCCGGGTTACGATTATAGTATAATACAGAATACGAAGGAAGCAAATCCTTCATGAGCAAAGGAGTGGTTGTTATGTTGGCAGGTCGTAATGATAAAGCAGAGGTGAAAACAGTATAACGAAACAGTAGGACAGGAAGCGGCATACTATGTTTTTTTTGATGCGCACGGCTTGTTGTCGTGTTTTTTTGTACCCTTTTTTAGGGAAAATGACAGAAGTATGGGCTGAGCTGTCGGCTTATGAAGGAGAATTTGATTTGGAGAAAGAAAATTGCATATTAATCAGCAGCGGTAAGAATTGGATGGAACAGGCGGCAAAGGACCAGCTTTTGGCAGTGAGCAGGCTTCCTGGCGTTGTGAAGGCAGTGGGGCTTCCGGACCTGCATCCCGGGCGGATTCCTGTGGGAACCGCTGTCCTCAGCAGGGGAGTATTATATCCCCATTTACTGGGAAATGATATCGGCTGCGGTATGAGCCTCTTTGACACAGGGGTAAAGAAAAAGAAGTTTAAACAGGAGAAATGGGTATCAAGGCTGGAGGCCGTCCGGGAGCTGGAGGATATACCGTTTTCCAACCCATATGAGGAGGAGTGCCCTATACGGGACTTGGGAACCCTGGGAGGAGGGAACCATTTTGCGGAGTTCCAATGTGTGGAGCGGATTTATGACCAGGAGGCAGCCGGGAGCCTGGGGCTTTGTGCGGACCGTATTCTGCTTTTGGTCCACTGCGGCTCCAGGGGATACGGCCAGGAGATCCTGTCACGGTTTTGGGTGCCGGAGGGGCTTGCGGATGGTTCTGAACAGGCAGAGGCATATATGGCTGAGCATGACAGAGCTTTAAGGTGGGCGGTGAGAAACCGGAGAGCAGCGGCGCAGAAGCTGCTTGCGTGGCTGGGAGGCGCCTCTGAGCCGGAGCTTCTCATGGACAGCTGCCATAATTATCTGGAACGGACAAAGGACGGCCTTCTGCACAGAAAGGGCAGCGTATCAGCCTCTAAGGGAGCAGTGGTGATTCCGGGGTCAAGGGGAAGCCTGACCTATGTGTGCATCCCAAGGGAGGATACGGCGGTGTCACTTAATTCTCTCTCTCATGGCGCGGGAAGAAAATGGGCCAGGAGTATCTGCAAAAGCCGCATAGACCAAAAATATGACCGGGATTCTATCCGGTGCACAGGCCTTAAGAGCCGTGTGGTCTGCCACGATACCAACCTGCTGTTCGCAGAGGCGCCGGAGGCATATAAAAATGTGGAGCAGGTCATGGGGGTATTGCAGGAGTACGGACTGATTGACATAGCAGCCACCCTGCGTCCCCTGATCACGTTTAAAGGATAGGAGGGAGTCTATGAGAGTACAGATTAGTTCCGGTCAGGGACCGGCAGAATGCGAGCTGGCAGTGGCTATGCTCTATGAGGAACTGAGAAGGGAAGCCGGTGATGTGCGCCTGATAGGCTGTACCCCCGGAAAGAAGCCTGGCTGCATGTCATCTGTGGTGTTTGAGACGGACCGGGATTTACGGGAGCTGGAGGGCAGTGTGCAGTGGATTTGCAAAAGTCCCTACCGTCCCGGCCACAGGAGGAAGAACTGGTATGTGGATGTCAGCATACTGGACCAGGTCCCAAGGATATCAGAGGAAAGAATGGTGCGTTTTGAAACCTTCCGCAGCGGAGGAAAGGGAGGACAGCATGTGAATAAGGTGGAGACCGGTGTACGGGCCATCCATATTCCCACGGGTACAGCCGTGGTGTCAACCCAGGCCAGGAGCCAGCACATGAATAAGCAGATTGCCATGGACCGACTGTGCAGCATACTGGCAGAAATGAATGCCATAAATCAGCAAAAGGAAAAAAGCCTTGCGTGGATGGAACACGCAAGGCTGGAGCGGGGAAATCCGGTCCGTATTTATGAAGGTATGAAGTTTGAACGGAGCCGGAAACGTTAATTCTCCGGAATTCCCCCGGTGAGTATACCCATTTCGTCCCGGATTTGTACCAGCCCGGCCAGAGCTTCCCCGGATAGATACGGGACATCACGGCCGGTGATATGGGCCAGAATAAGGGTGCGAAACAGGATACCCGCCTGGTGTTCCAGGGCTTCCATGCGGTAAAGGGCCTGGTAAAGGTCCTTTCCCCAGCTTAAAGCCCCATGGTTTGCCAGCAGGACAGCATTGTAACGGTTGATGAAAGGCGCAATGCTGTCAGGTACATCATAAGTTCCGGGCTTGGCGTAGGGGGCAATCAGTATGTTGCCTGTTACCAGTACGGCTTCTGCCACAACCGGCTTTTTCATCTCCATTCCCATGACGGAAAAGCTGGTGGCAGCTGCCGGATGGGCGTGAACCACCCCGGTTATGTCAGGATTTTCCTGATAGGCCCGAAGATGCATTTTCACTTCTGAGGATGGTTTTCCTCCATCCAGGATGGTTCCGCCTAAATCCATCTTTACAAGTGAATCCGGCTCCATAAAGCCCTTGGAAACGCCTGTGGGTGTGACAAGAATGGTGGTGTCGCTGATTTTACAGCTGATGTTTCCGTCATTGGCAGCCACATAGCCTCTGTCATAAATGCGTTTCCCCACATCCAGGATGGCCCTGCGCGCCTCTTGCTCAGATAAATAGTTTTTCATAGTGATATCTCCCGGACATGCTCTAAAATCTCAGACCTAAAGTTGCTAATACGACGATGACAAGCGCGGTGGCAATGGGAATGACCACGGATGTGACAAACATGTCCAGATATCCCTCTTTGTGGGTGATGCCGCACAGGGACAGGGTGGTTACGGTAGCCCCGTTGTGCGGAAGTGAGTCCAGGCCGCCGGAAGAGATGGAAGCAATTCTGTGCAGTACCTGGGGGCCGATTCCTATGCGGGCGCCCTGTTCCAGGAAGGTGGGGGCAAGCGCTTCTAAGGTGGCTCCCAGTCCGCCGGAGGCAGATGCAGTCATGCCGCACAACAGATTGACAGCCAGGACCTCGGTAATCAGCGGGTTAGCTGATATAGAGAGGATGAAGGCCTGCACAATGGCAAAGATGGCCAGTCCTTTAATTACGGAGCCAAAGCCCACAACTGCGCAGGAGTTAATAAGGGGCATCAGAGAATTGCCCGCAGCTGACTTAAGGCTGTCCTTCAATGCCTTAAAGCGGGGCAGACCGGTTATAATCAGGTAAATGATGGCAACGAGCAATGCAATCAGGACGGACCAATTGCCGGAGACAGCGCTGATTTTCGTGTTGTACTGTTCCAGATAGGCTGTATTCAGACGGGGATATATGACCTTGGAGCATAATAGGTTGACCGCTACAATCAGGAGGAAGGCAATGACAGGATGGATGATGCTGGGGAGATCGGATTCCGATATCTCCTTTTTTTCATCGTCATGGTCCCCGTATCCTTCCTCAGCCTGTTTTGCCTTTTTGGCCCGGTAGTTAAGCCAGATCATGCCGAGGGAGAACATCATGATGGCGGCTATGATTCCCAGGACCGGAGCGGCAAATGCATCCGTGCCAAAGTAGGTCATGGGTATGGTGTTCTGTACCTGGGGAGAGCCGGGAAGAGCTGTCATGGTAAAGGTAAATGCCCCAAGGGCAATGGAACCTGGAATCAGCCTTTTGGGGATGTCGGCTGCCCTGAAAAGAGAGATGGCTATGGGAAGAACCACGAAGGTTACCACAAAGAGGGAAACGCCTCCGTATGTAAGGACTGCGCAGCACAGGACAACTGCCAGTATAGCTCTTTCCTTGCCAAGCCTGCTGGCGATAAGATGGGAGATGGCATCCGCATACCCGCTTACCTCCATTAATTTCGCAAAGACAGCCCCAAATAAATACAAGGGGAAATAGTTCCTTGCGTAGTTTGCAAAACCGGTCATATAAACTTCCGTATAATTTGCCATGAGATGGGAGTCAAAGCCGGCAGAAAAAATTACAGCTACCATGGCAACGATTGGTGCGATGATTATTACGCTGTGTCCCTTAAATGCCAGGTATACCAGCAGGAACAGTGCCAGGAACAAACCGGCAACGCTTATGGTTGTAGTCATAAATCCACCCTCCTATACTAGATTCATTATAGCTGCGGCAACTGCCTTCTGACAGCTGTCCGAATTGATATTACCCTTTACTTCAATAATATTTATATGCTGTTCCAGAAGTGGCTTGATGGTGCTTATAAAGGCCTTATCCACCTCAGGGTCATACATGGGACCGCCTTTGGCCGCGGCTTCGCAGAAGCCTTCATCAGGCAGGATAAGGGTTACAGGAGCAGTGCTTTTGTTCAGGCGCCCGGCCAGGACGCGGGCCAGCTTTACTGCCTCTTCTCTGTAAATTTTGGTATGAGCGATACTTGAATTGTGATAGACCTTCTTTCTGCGGTCAATATCATCCGGTAATCCCCGCCCGTCCTCATCAATGAAGAAATCAAGCATGTCCAGGGCACCGGGCACGACGACCATAGGGACGTGATGCCTAACGGCTGCCTCCAGCCGGTTATTTGCACCGGTACAATACCCGCCCAGGACTTCGCAGGTCAGCTCATGGAGTGTCATATCCGCAATCAGGTCAAAGGCACCTTCCTCAATCAGTTTTTCCATGCAGCGTCCCCCTACACCGTTGGCGTGGAAGCAGGTTTTTTCATAAGTGCCGTCGGGCAGGAGGCGCAGTGCTCCCTCAACGCCTTTGGATGTAATTCCAAGCATTGTTGCGGCAATCTTTTTACGGGAATCAGGAGTCACCTGCCTTTGATATTGGAGCATGCCCAAGGCAGCGTGGCAGACATTGTGAATCACGGTTTTGGTGGTATAATTAAGTCCGGAAATGTCTGCAACCGTGTGGACGACCATGATATCCTTGTCTCCCACATATTGTTCCATGGTTCTTCTGCCGCAGGCCAGGGAGGAGGCAACAATTTTAGGTACGCCAAATGGCAGGGACTTCATGGCCGCGGCAGCCATCCGGGCATTCTGCCCTCCCCCGATGGAAATGACGGCATCAAATAATCCTTCCGCATACAAAGCCGGCATGACTGCGGTCAGGGCATTTGACATGGTTTCGATACTCTGGGCCTTATCTAAGGGACCGAATTCTTCCCAGGTCATCCCGTAACGGGCCAGGATATCGGCAGGCCCCACCGCAGCGCCGGCGTCCATCAGGGTTTTGGTGCTGATATCAATTATGAGTCCCTGGCCCCCACATGATTCAATCTCATGTTTGGCATATAAGGTTTCCTGCAGTTTGGTATCAAGAGAGGCTATCAGGGCGATTCTGTTGTGTTCCATGCTGCCTCCTAATTTCCGTACACTCTTTTTGAGTCTACAATTTCAATCATCTCAGGCGCGTGAGTTGGAAGGATGAATTCCTGGCTCTTTGCCCGTTTCTTCAGTTCTACAATGCTGTTCCATTCATCCACGATATCTAAGAAGCGTCCTGGAGGTGTGATGTCATAATGCATTTCCGGTACAGGCTTTAGGTTGTCATAAGTGAAGATAAGGTCGCCGCAGCAGTGATACTGTCCCTCGCTGGTATTAACCACAACGGTTTGATGACCAACGGAATGTCCTGGGGTGGGGTATACGCTGATACCGTCAAAAATCTCTGCCTCCCCGTCATAAAGCTTAAAGCTTCTGCCGTCAAACTGAGGTTTCAGTCCCAGAACCGGATACTCATAGGATTTATAGTAAAGAGGAATGGGATTTACGGCAAACTGGTATTCTGTTCTCTGAACATGAAGAACAGCATTTACAAAGCGGTCCAGATAATAGACATGGTCCCAGTGGAGATGGGTAAAAATAATATCCGTTACCTCACTGCACTTGATTCCCAGATTTTCCAGCTGTTCATAAACAGCATAACCCTCGGGCTGCACAGAGCCGGGGTGGTGATATTTTCCGGCAATTTCTGTATCAGACATTCCAGTATCGATCATAATTTTCTTTCCGCCGCCCTGTACCAGAAATACAGTGACAGGGAGCTTTACAAAGCCCTCCACATCATAGAATTTGTGTACGCTGTGGTGATATAAGTACTGGCCCTTGCTTGTGTTGGTGAATCCTGTATTAATAGGTGTGATGGTATAGTTTGTCATATTTGTTCTCCTTTACTTTCTGAGTTTTTTCTGTTCCCACGCAATCATGGCGGTTTCTTCAATCAGTTCGGCGATCTGCCCTGCTTTCACTGCACTGGACGATATGGCGACAATGCCGTGGCCCTTTAAGATGATGGCAGCGGTCTCCGGCTCTGTATCCAGAACTTTAAACACCTTAGGCAGTTCCTCCTGAGTTACGGCCTGGGTGGTGACATCCACTACCTTGACCGGTTTTCTCAGTTTGAGCTGGGAATGAAGGGTGATTAATTCCAGCTGTCTGTCATTCAGAGAAATGAGGATGGAATAAGGGCTGTGTGTATGTACGATGCCTCCTATTTTGGGGTAGCGGGCATACAGATTGCCGTGAAGGGTGGATTCCCTGGTAGGTTTGTACAGACCCTCCTGAAGGTTTCCCTGGAAATCAGTTATGGTTATATTCTCCTCACTGCACTGCCCGTAGGAAAATCCGCTGGGCTTGACAATCATCAGGTCAGTTCCCGGAATACGGACACTCAGGTTTCCGCCGGTTCCGGTTTGAATCCTGCTTTCGTATGTGCGGGATGCGGCGGCTAAGAAATCATCTTTTGCTTTTAAGAATTCCCTGTACATTGTATCTCCTTTTCATGTGTTTTCGCGCGCTTTTTATACCAAAATAATATATATTTTTGTATGAAAAAGCAATATAATAAAGATAAAAAGACCGGATAATATATAAGTTATACAAAATGTGATATGATATTGGTATAAAAGATAAAAATTGGTATGAAATATAGAATTATAGTGGTATAATAAATACCAAAATACACGCAAGTGGAATAAAAAATATACCGGGAGGGGTGGATTAATGGCAAGACAAAAATTGAGTGAGGTCATATTAGAAGATTTAAAGAAAAAAATATTAACAGGAGAATACCGGACCAATCAGAAGCTTCCCACGGAGCGGGAGCTGGCAAACTATTATGATACCAGCCGCATTCCGGTGAGGGAAGCCTTAAGACAGCTGGCAGACGCAGGTATCGTAAGGACATCAGCGGGTTCCGGGACCGTGGTGATATCATCCGGCAGCACCCTGTCAGATACATCCTATGGAACACCTTTTATGGAAAATGTTACGTTATTAAAGGAGACAATTATACTAAGAAGACTTATCGAATCCCAGGCAGCCAGAGAGGCGGCCCAGAACCGGTCGGCAGATGATATAAAAGAACTTCAGAATGCGCTGTTCGATAGCATTAACCAGATACGTAAGCTGAAGGCAAAGGAGAACAATTCATTTTTTGAGGCGGATGCCTGGTTTCATAAGGCCATAGCAAAGGCATCCCACAACCAGCTCCTTGTGGACTGCCTGGATGCAATACCCTATATTACAGCCAACCATCAGTTCCTTTCCCTGAAATACACTACTCCACGGGATGAGGTGGTGTCATACCATACACAGATATATGAAAACATCCTGGATATGAATGGCGAGCGCGCCTATGAATCCATGTACAACCATCTGTACCGGGTGGAGACATTGATGATGAACCACAAGCAGGAAGTAGGGGGACTGGGAGGGGAAGACGGCATATAAGCGGTAAAGGGAGGATTTAACCTAATCCTCCCTTAATTGATCCTTATAATATGCCAGCATCAAATCCACCATCCGTCCATAGCTTCTGACGCCGTCCTCCTGGCTGTGGGCTTTGAGATACCTGTCATTCATCTGGGTGGAGGCTTCTGCCACAGGTCCTTCAAAGCGCTCCCAGAACTGGTTGTTCCAGGCCAGGTCCTGGGCTGCCTGAGGGGACAGCTTTGTATAAAGGTCATAATAACTTTCGGGGTCCACCCTGGCCAGGGCATTGCCGGCGTAGACCCAGCCGGTCAGATAGCCGCTGTAGCGAAAGTCCGGGGAATCGGAGCCGATACATGCCAGGTATCCGATGAAGTTGGCTTCATCTTCCCGCATAAATCCCTTCAGATGAGACAATTCATGGCAGATGGTATGAGGGATGTTATAGTAAGGCATTTCCCTGTTGTAGTTCGCCTCTATGGTGAAGGGGGAATAAATGCCGCAGAGCTGCTGCACGGACAGCAGTCTGGAGTTGATGAGAGGCTTTGGATAGGGATAATAACCCTCCAGCTGGGGGTAGGACTGGCCCAGCCGGACCATGGCTGCCCAGCCGTCCTTTCCAAGCTTTGAAAGCTCCCGGGCTGATGGCGCGGGGGTTGCCTCAGTCTGTCCCGGGTAGAGGCCGTCCAGGATTTCGCCGGTGTGGTCTATTTCTGTCAGAGAGCTGTTGATTTGGTTTGTAAGATAACGGCACAGCGCCAGCAGCTCCTCGGTGGAGGTTTTTTCTGCGGCAATGCCTGCCTCATAGGAAAAGGGGTTCCGGTAATAGTTGATGCCGCAGTTTATGGTGAACACGAATAACAGGACACAGCAAAGAAAAAAGGCACGGGAGAACACCACAACAGGCTGCCTGATATGCAGAATCATGTAGCATATGCAGAACAGGCAGAGGGAATACAGCCCGATTTCGGAAAGGGAAAATGGAAACAGGCTGCACAACCGTCCCAATGTACCGGCCAGGAGCGGGTACACGGTGACGGAGTAAAACTGGGCGAACCCGGGCACTGTCCGGGCACAGAGTCCCAGCAGGCCGGAGACAGCGGCCAGAACCAGGCCGGCTGCAAAAAATCTAAAAGAACGGATTTTCTTTTCTGTCCTTTCAGGCGCCTTGTTCTGGGGGGAGGTGGATTTTGATGCGGCTTTAGAGAAAAATGCCGGCGCAATCTTGGCTGTAACGTTATGGAAGAACTTCATATACAACACCTGCCTTTGGGGTATGGTTGTGTTCTTGCCTGGTGGGATGCTGCAGGTTAAACCTGGTTCTGGGCGGGGAGGTTATTTCCGCTGTGCAGTTCGGCCAGTACGGTGGCGGCTATGGGGAACAGGAATATACCGGTCAGGCCCAGAAGCTTGCCGCCTGCAAAGATGCACAGGAGGGTGGCTATGGGAGACAGGCCCATCTGATGGCCGATGATTTTGGGCTCCAGGGTCTGGCGAACCACAGCTATGAGCAGATACAGGCACACAAGACCCATGGCCAGGCTTCCGGAGCCAGTCGTCCAGGCTATGAATGCCCAGGGAAGAAGCACGGTGCCTGTGCCAAGGACCGGCAGAATATCCACCAGCGAGGTGATGCAGGCAAGCGTGAATCCGGCCGGAATGCCCAACACCAGGAAACCGATATAAAGTTCCGTAAATGTCAGGAGCATCAGGAGCGCATAAGCCCGCAGAAGCCGGCAGGCGACTTTACGGATATGGAGAAGTACCTGTAAGAGCATTTGCCGTCTGTCCTCTGGAATCTGATACAGCAGGAAATCCAGCGTCTCCCTGTAATTGCCTGTCAGGAAAAAGGATGCGATCACAGCGATGATAAAATCAAGGACCAGGGCAGGAATACCGCTTATGGCAGAAGCGCCCCACCCAAGCAGTCCGGAGGAGATGCCCACAGAAGCATTTTCCATGAAACGCTCCAGGCTTTGTCCAAGGGCTGATATGTGGATGCTGTGTCCGGGAAAACTGTTTTCCAACAGGGAAAAGAAATGGGACAGACCTGGTTCGATGGTCTGGCTGTAGATGCCCGGCAGCTTTTTTGCCTGTTCCTGGATGGATGACAGGATTTGGCTGCCGGACACGCACATGATTGTCAGAATGGAACCATAAAAGACCAGCAGCACAACCGCGGCGGCCGCGCCCTTTCCGCCCTTCATGTGTCTGTCCAGTAGAGACACTGCCGGTTCCAGCACGGCTGCAATAGCCATGGCGGCCATGAAGGGAATCAGTATGGGCAGGAGTTTCTTTAACCCTATATAGCAGAGCACACCTATGATTCCAAAGTAAATAAAGCTGATGATGAACGTCCTGCGTTTTTGAATGTCCATATATGTATCCTGTTGTTTGCTTAGTTCCATTATAGGCTCAGGAGACACGGCAGTCAAGAAAGAATCCCCAGAAAATGGGGGACATGCACTGGAAGATATTTCTAGGGCAGGGCCATATTCCGGGGAATGATTTTATGAGAGGGAAAGGGATTGCTGCACTATGATGGGAGCGCAGGTGTCAGACGGATATTCTGCCTGTCAGGGCTATGAGAAAGCACAGGGTGATACCGAGAATGAATACCAGCAGCCGCCCCCAAAAAAAGTAAGGAGTATGGCCGGGCCTTCTGCGCATCTTCAGACAGACGGTGATGCTTGGAAAACGGGTCAGAGCCATGAGACAGGTGCACAGGGCAGTGCGCCAGGTCCATCCGTGACTTGCCAGCACCTGTCCGAGGATGAAGGGAGATGAAGGGGAAGGGGCGCCTCCTGTTTTCAGATATATCATCATCATGGCGGGAAGCGCCATTCCATGGGAAAAAATACCCAGGATAAAAGCAGCCAGTATGGTGCCGTCCAGTCCAAGGAGACGGGCCGGATGTTCAAGAAAGTGTATGATGGCGGCTAACAGGTTCCCTCCGGCTATATCTGAATACAGTAGGGCGCCGTAACCTGTTTCCGGTCCGGCATATGCCATGCTGCCGAGAAACCATATGAGAATGCCGGACGGGACAGCTGCCGCCGCTGCCATGTCAAGGACCGGAATGGTGTGGTCTGCGGTACTTGAGAAAAGGGTGGAAAAGATACCGTATGACTTGTAATGGCTGGCGGTATTACAAGGTTTTTCAATAAAAAACTCTGTCAGCAGGTCTGACAGATATACGGCCCAGGGAAAGCAGGCGCTTCTTCCCAGCAGACCCAACAGGGGAAACAGCAGAAAAAGCATCGGGAGCATTACCGGTATGGTGCATGACACGGCACGAAATGCACCATGAACCATGGGGGCAGCCAGCCAGGCAGGTATTCCAAACCATTCTGCCCAGGCCCACAGGACGGTTTCCGTTTCAAAAAATAACGGCCAGAGACAGTCCATGAGTCTGACAGACAGACTGGCGGTAAGTCCAAATAAGAGCAATAGCAGCAGCGCTTCACATATTCTTCGGATCCATCCTGCTTCCGGGCTTATATTCCGCTTTTTTTCCTGAGACGGGCTTATTTCGGGCATCATGCACTCATGAGCCAGGCGGCAGGGAGAAAAGTCCAGACAGTCGTAGAGAAAATCGTGTCTGTGATGAGGCTGGAGAGCATAGTGGAGGGCTGCTTTTAAGTCGTCCATCTGTTCCCTGCCGTATCCGTGGAGGGGGACGACCGGAATCTGGAGTACATCGTGGAGAAGTGAAAAATCAATGCGTATGCCCTGCCGTCTGGCTTCTTCGCAGCGGCTGACACACAGGACAACGGGAATGGAGGAATCCCTGACCGGTCCAAGACTCAGGATTTCTTTTAAAAGTCCCAGAAGGATTTCCAGATGAAGCGCGTGGCCTATCACCAGAATGGCGTCCGGGTGTCCGGAGCAGAGATAGGATGCCGTGCAGCTGGCTTCCTCTGACGGGGAGCTGAGGGACAGGACCCCGGGAAGGTTCACTGCCTTATAGCGGCGGCTGTCATATGAAAAATCACCATGGGGGCAGGACATGTCCCGCATGCAGGAAGGCTTAACAGAGCCCTTTTGGGCGGTGAGCTTTTTAAACAAGACCTCCTTGCCGGTCTGTTCATTACCGGTAAAAGCGATGATAAAATGTGGGTGTTCCATCCAGTCACTCCTGAAATATAAAATCTGCCTATAGTCGGGCAGATCGAGTCTTAGGATAGCGTATGTGCCGCAAAACCTTTGGTGCATGGCAGTCAGGTCCCTATCTGCCATTGGTTCATCATTGTGGCCACAGACTGCTTGACGGAGGAAGGGTTATCAACTATACTAAGTTTAAATGTGCAAAAAACAGAATCCACTAAATTCAGGAGATGAAATGACATGGGATATCAGGACGATTATGTTATGAGGACAATCAGCGATCTGGTGAGGGCGATTGCCAGGCTGGTTCTTGGAAAGAGCGATATTGATTATGACCTTCCCGAGGATGAGGACAAGTATACGGACCTTGACCGGGTATATAAGCGGCTTAAGGATCTGGTGGATGAGGGAAACATCAATGACGCGGAGAACCTTCTTACCGACGAGCTGGACACGGACAGCCTGGACTGTCTGGAGATGGCCCTCACGTTTTATATGTACCTCAACCAGCTGAAGGATGAGGAACTCTACACCGCCAATTACTCACGGGAGGAAATCGTGGATGGAATCAACAGCGTGTGTGCAGAATATGGTATATCGGGGTTTGAACATTTTGTAGATACAACCATGGTATAATGTGCTGCCAGATGGATATGGAAACATATGCGTCTGGCTGCTTTTACGAATATTTGGAAGAAAGAGGAAATCCATGGAGATAAAGAAGGAGTGCGAGCAGTATCTGGCGGAATATTACCAGGGCCTGTTCTTTGGGAATGTGAACAAACGCTACCGGGCTATGACAGGTGCCGAACTCAGGAAACGCATGAGCCGGTTGACCGAGGCCAACCTGAAGCCGCTGGTGAAGTCCAACGAACTCAGCGATGTCCACGCCATGCTGTCAAAGGTGTGCGCCTATCTCATGCGCAGGGAAGGACACCTGACAGGACCTGCCCTGGAGCAGTGGGAGTCCGGCTGCCGTCAGATGAATGAATTCTGTGAAGCTCTTGCCAGAAAGGATTTGGAATATGTAAACGGCCTCTCCCTTGAGGATTTGGAGCAGGTGCTGAAGATGCAGGGCATCCGCCGTTATCTCCTCACTAATTCTCTGGAGAGGGCATACCAGCTGTTCTACATTCCGAAAACCATCAAGAAGGGGATTCTGGAGTCTGTGAAACAGAAGCCGGAGCAGGAATACCCAGGGGCCAGGGAGATGAAACGCAGGTTCATCCTTCATGTGGGCCCTACCAACAGCGGCAAGACCCACGACGCGCTGGAGCGTCTTAAGGAGTGCAGGCATGGAGCTTACTTCGGGCCGTTAAGACTGCTGGCCCTGGAGGTCTATGACAAGCTCAACACAGAGGGCCTGTCCTGTTCCATGGTCACAGGCGAGGAGACGCTGGAGGTGCCTGGAGCGGTCTGCCAGTCCTGTACCGTAGAGATGTTAAACGACCATGAATATTTCGATATCGTGGTGGTGGACGAGTGCCAGATGATAGCCGACCCCTACCGCGGACATAACTGGACCAGGGCAGTGCTGGGGCTTCGGGCAGAGGAAATCCACCTGTGCATGGCTCCCGAGGCAGAGGATATTGTGGTGCAGATGATTAAGCGGTGCGGCGACCAGTACAGGGTGGTGCGCCATAAGCGGAACACCCGGCTGACCATGGAGAAAAAGCCCTATAATCTGAAGCAGGATTTAAAAAAGGGCGATGCCCTCATTGTGTTTTCCAAAAAATCAGTGCTGGCCCTGGCAGCCCACCTGGAGAACGAGGGAATCCACTGCAGCGTTATTTACGGAAGCCTGCCTCCCGCCACCAGGCGTGAACAGGTGCGCAGGTTCCTGGCCAGGGAGACAGAGGTGGTGGTCAGCACTGACGCCATCGGCATGGGGCTAAACCTGCCCATACGCAGAATCGTGTTTGTGGAAACACGCAAATTTGACGGGGTAAATAAGCGTACCCTGAATCCGGAGGAGATAAAACAGATTGCCGGACGGGCCGGAAGATACGGTCTTTACGACGAGGGATTTGTGGCTGCCATCGACGAGCCGGAGGTCATCGAGGACGGTCTTTCCAGAATGCCCATGCCTATTATGAAGGCATATGTGGGATTTCCCGAGCAGCTTCTCAACCTTCCTGCTGAGATTGATACGCTGGTTAAGATATGGGCCGGCATGGACACGCCTTCCATTTATGAGAAGATGGAGGTGGACGAGCTGCTGGCGCTGTATATGAGTTTTGAGCATGTACACCGGGATGATATGGGGGAATACTCCCGGCAGGAAATTTATAAGCTCATCACCTGCTCCATTGACATAGACAATAAGATGGTCATGGACCTGTGGAAGGATTACTGCAGGGAATACCGTGACGTGACGGAACTGGAGTTTCCTTACAGCCCGGGAGAGGACCTGTATGATTTGGAGAGCTACTATAAGATGCTGGACCTATATTTCCAGTTCTCCAGGAAGGTGGGGCTTCCTGTTCAGGCGGAGAACCTGGCCGAGGAGAGGCGCAGCACAGAGGAGGAAATCAGCCGTATTTTAAGGACAGAATGTGCCAGCTATACCCGTAAATGTTCAGCCTGCGGGAAGGAGCTGTCATGGGATTACCCGTTCTCCATCTGCGAACGGTGTTTTGAGAGGGGTAAGATAAGCCGGGGACATAACCGCTCAGGGCGGAGACGCGCGGCAGGAAACAGAGTATGAAACAAGTGAATAACAAAGGAGGAAGACAATGGAAAATCAACGCATCATTCAAGTAGAGGACAAGGTACCCTTTAACCTGTTAGTGCCCCTCAGCATCCAGCACATGTTCGCCATGTTCGGCGCATCCATCCTGGTGCCGTTTATATTTGGCATAAACCCGGCTGTGGTGCTGTTTATGAACGGTGTGGGCACCCTGCTTTTTATCGGAGTGACAAAGGGAAAGGCCCCGGCCTATCTGGGATCCAGCTTTGCATTTCTGGCGCCGGCAGGCGTGGTCATCAGTAATTTCGGATATGAATATGCTCTGGGTGGATTCGTGGCAGTGGGGTTCTGCGGTTGTATCCTGGCCTTTATTGTATATAAATTCGGAACAGAATGGATTGAGGTGGTCCTTCCGCCGGCAGCCATGGGCCCGGTGGTGGCGCTCATAGGACTGGAGCTCTCCGGTTCAGCTGCCAGCAATGCAGGGCTTCTGGACGAGGTGCTGGACCCCAGAAAGACAATTGTGTTTGTTCTTACCCTGGGAACCGCTGTATTTGGTTCCATCCTGTTCAGAAAGTTCTTCTCGGTTATCCCTATCCTCATAGCGGTCATTGTGGGCTACGTGTCTGCCCTTGCCGCGGGTATCGTGGATTTTGCCGAGGTGGCAGCGGCTCCTGTTTTTGCCCTGCCTAATTTCAGCACGCCTAAGTTTAATCTGGAGGCTATCATGATTATCCTTCCGGTGCTCCTGGTCATCACCTCTGAGCACATCGGACACCAGGTGGTCACCAGCAAGATTGTGGGAAGGGATCTGTTAAAGGATCCGGGCCTTCACCGTTCCCTGTTCGGAGATAATTTTTCCACCATGATATCAGGACTGATAGGCTCTGTGCCCACCACCACCTATGGAGAGAATATCGGCGTCATGGCAATCACCCGTGTGTACAGCGTGCGCGTGATTGCGGGAGCGGCCGTGCTGTCCATTGTGTGCTCCTTTATCGGCAAGTTCTCCACTCTTATCAGCACTATACCCGGTCCTGTTATCGGCGGTATTTCCTTCCTGCTTTACGGTATGATTGGTACCTCAGGTCTGCGTATTCTGGTGGATTCCAGGGTGGATTACGGAAATTCCAGAAATCTGGCCCTTACCTCAGTCATATTTGTCACAGGTCTGTCGGGAATTGCCGTGAAGTTTGGAAATGTGCAGCTTACCGGTATGGTGCTGGCCTGCGTGGTAGGCATGATTTTAAGTCTGGTATTTTATGTTCTGGATTACTTTAAGCTTACCAATGATCAGTAGATTCAGGCTAAAAAATGTTTGACATCTGCGGGAAAACTTGTATAATATCTAGTAAGCTAAATCTTAAACAGCAGCCTGTCTGCTGGGGCATTCTGAGCCGTACTATACTCAGGATGAGGATTGAAATAAACCGTTGAAGCGGAGATCAAACCGTAGAGGGCGTTTACAGAGAGCAGGGGATGGTGGAATCCCTGTAACAGGCCGGCCGGCAAATGGACCGCTGAGGGAAAGGGGAAAGGCCGTCAGCCGACAGCTTACGCGCCAAGTATCCGGACCGCAGGCCTGCGTTAAGGGCAGAGCATGTACCGTACCGTTGTACCGCGCATGTTTGAGAGCATATTAAAAAGTTAAGGTGGCATCACAGGCATTTTGGGATTCAGGCCTGTCCTTTCTTGAAAGGACAGGCTTTTTTGCGTATAATGATACCAAAACACAACAGAATGTATGGGATCAGAAGGGTCCAAAGCCTGTCTGAACGTATATCTGACAAACAAAACACGGTTGGGAAGGAGAAGGGGAATGTCCAAATCATTTTTAATGGGAAATGAGGCAATCGGCCTGGGCGCTGTCCGGGCAGGAGTTAAGGTGGTTTCCGGTTATCCGGGAACACCCTCGACGGAAGTACTGGAGACGGTGGCCAAGCATAATCCCGGAGATATCTATGTAGAGTGGTCTGTCAATGAAAAGGCGGGTATGGAGGTGGCGGCGGCGGCTGCATACACCGGAGCCAGAACCATGGTCACCATGAAGCAGGTAGGGCTGAATGTGGCCTCAGACCCTCTGATGAGCCTGGCTTATGTGGGAGTAAAGGGAGGCATGGTGGTAGTGGTGGCCGACGATCCGGGACCCATATCTTCCCAGACAGAACAGGATACACGCAGGTTCGGCCAGTTTTCCAAGCTTCCGGTATTTGATCCCAGCTCTCCGGAAGAGGCATACGAGATGATTAAGGATGCCTTTGAGTATTCTGAGAAATATCATACTCCTGTATTGTTCCGTCCTACCACAAGGCTATGTCACGGATGCGCCAGTGTGGAGCTTAAGGAACGGGTCAAGCTTCCGGCGCCAGAGGGCTTTGTCAAGGATTCCGGCAAATGGGTCATTTTCCCCAGGCTGTCCCATGCAAACCACAGGATGATTGAGGCGCGCAATCCCATTATAGGGGAGGACTTTTCAAGCTACAGGTTCAATCTGCTGCATAGGGAAGAGGGAAACACGGTCAAGGGCATCATCACTCATGGCATCAGCTATGAGTTTGTCATGGAAGCCCTGAACGGATACAGAGGAGCAAGGGTGCTTAAGGTATCCACCCCCAATCCCATGCCAGAGCGTCTGCTTCTGGAATTCGCAGAAGGACTGGACCAGGTGATGGCTGTGGAGGAACTGGATCCGGTTCTGGAACAGGAGCTGCTGCTTCTTAGCGGCAGGCACCATCTGCCTCTGGAAGTAAAGGGCAAGCTTACAGGGGAAGTGCAGACTGCCGGTGAAAACTCCGTGGAGTCTGTCAGAAGGGTTCTGGAAGAGTATCTGGGAGAATCCTATATCCGGTATCTGGAAGGACTGGAAGGCGGTGCAGCGGAGCCGGAAGCAGCCCTGCCGGTTCCGCCGCTGCCGGTGCGTCCGCCGGTTCTCTGTGCCGGATGTCCCCACCGGGCATCCTTCTACGCGGTAAAGAGAGCCATGGAGAAGTTAAATGAAGGCCTGGAGGAGGGCGCGGCGCCCATAGAGGGAGTTTACTGCGGCGATATCGGCTGCTATACCCTGGGCAATGCAAAGCCTCTGGATATGGTGGACACCTGTCTGTGCATGGGCGCCGGGATTACCATGGCCCAGGGGCTGCAGCGGGTGGAGCCGGACAAACGGTATTTTTCCTTTGTGGGAGATTCCACCTTCTTTGCCTCCGGTCTCACAGGCATTGTCAATGCGGTATACAATGAGGCCAGCCTGACCCTGTGCATCCTGGACAACTCCACCACGGCCATGACAGGCCACCAGCCCCATCCGGGCACAGGCCGTACCATGATGGGAAATGTAGTGGAGAAAGTGGACATTACAAAGGTGCTGGAGGGTATTGGCGTAAAGAATACCGTTACAGTGGACGCGCTGGATTTAAATGCGTGTGTGGACGCCGTGCTTAAGCTGTCCGCCATGAAGGGCGTGAAAGCCGTTATTTTCAAGTCCCCCTGTGCGGCTATCATAAAAAGCTTCCGGACGTGCAGGATTGCGGAGGACAGATGTGTGAACTGCCGGACCTGCATCAATGAGATTGGCTGTCCCGCATTGGTGCTGGACGGGGATATGGTGCGCATAGACAGCGGCCTGTGCACCGGATGCGGCCTGTGCAGCCAGATCTGTTCCGTAGACGCCATTGAAACGGTTAAATAGTCCTGCTTCAGACGGACAGGACAGGGAAGATGCTTGGAGAGCGAGGTATATAAGATGACAAAAAATGTATTGCTGTGCGGAGTGGGCGGTCAGGGCACTGTCCTGGCATCCCGCCTCATAGCCCTGGCGGCCATGGAGAAGGGAATGGAGGCCAGGGGAGCTGAAACCATCGGCATGGCCCAGAGGGGCGGAAGCGTGGTGAGTCATGTGCGTATCGGTGAGAAGATATATTCTCCGCTGATACCCCACGGCGGGGCAGACGTGATCATCGGCTTTGAACCGGCAGAGGCTGTCCGGTGCCTGCCTTACCTGAAAAAGGGCGGCTGTGTGGTGGTATCCCCGGCCCCCATACGGCCGGTGACCGCCTCCCTGACAGGAGGTGCCTACACGGGCCGGGAGATGATGGAGTACCTGGAATATGCCGGGGAGAACCTGGTGGTGGTGGATGCAGCGTCCATTGGCATGGAGTGCGGTTCCCCGAAGGTAATGAATGTGGCCCTGCTGGGAGCAGCCATTGCCAGCGGACTGATAGGAATTTCCCTGGAGGAGATGGAGGCAGCCATTGAAAAAAGAGTGCCGGAAAAGTTTAAGGACATGAATATGAAGGCCCTGAAGCTGGGCGCGGCAGCCAGCGCCATGATAAGATAAACGGAGGATTAACCAGATGAAGATGAAAGAATCCCAGTTCCTTCTCATTAAGGAACAGCTCAAGAAACTGACAGCCAAGGAGTGCTTTTACAAACATAAGCTGGAAGGCGTCAATGTGAATCAGATACAGTCCCAGGAGGATTTCGAGAAGCTCCCTTTTACCTGGAAGGGTGATTTGAGGGAAGCGTATCCTCTGGGCCTGATGGCTGCTCCGGAAGAGAAAATCGTGCGTATTCATTCTTCCTCAGGCACCACCGGAACACCGGTCATCATTCCCTATACCCAGAAGGATGTGGATGACTGGGCTTTGATGTTTGCGCGCTGCTATGAGATGGCGGGCATCACAAACCTGGACCGTATCCAGATTACGCCGGGATATGGTCTGTGGACAGCCGGAATCGGTTTCCAGCTGGGAGCGGAGCGTCTGGGCGCGATGACCGTTCCCATGGGACCCGGCAACACGGATAAGCAGCTGCGCATGATGATGGATATGAAGTCCACGGTCCTGTGCGCCACGTCCTCCTATGCTCTTTTGCTGGCTGAGGAGATTGCCAAGAGAGGCATTGGAGAGCGCATCCATCTGAAAAAGGGTGTTATTGGTTCCGAGCGCTGGGGCGAGAAGATGAGGAACAGGATAGCGGCTGAGCTGGGAGTGGATCTGTTCGACATTTACGGCCTTACGGAGGTGTACGGGCCGGGAATTGCCATTAACTGCGAGAAACAGGGAGCCATGCACTACTGGGATGACTACATATACATCGAGATTGTGGACCCCAAGACAGGTGAAGTGCTGCCTGACGGCGAGGTGGGAGAAATTGTCATCACTACCCTGAAAAAGGAAGGTGCTCCCCTGATTCGCTACCGCACTCACGACCTGTCCAGAATCGTGCCGGGAGACTGTCCCTGCGGTTCGCCTTATCCCAGAATCGGCACCCTCATTGGGCGTACCGACGATATGGTCAAGGTAAAGGGCGTGAACATATTCCCAAGCCAGATAGAGGAGCTTTTAAGCTCCATAGAAGGTGCCTCCAGCGAATACCAGGTTATGGTGGACCATCTGATGGGCAAGGATGTGCTGACCTTATTTGTGGAGACAAATCCATCCATTAACAAATACGCCCTGGAAATCGAAATCCAGAATCAGTTTAAGGGGCGGATTGGCCTGACTCCTGTGGTGAAGCTGGTGGAGCTGGGCGAGCTTCCAAGAAGCGAGAAGAAGTCTACCCGTGTATTTGACAACCGGTATTAAGGCAGTCATGGGGTTTAAACTGGCTGCAAAGGCCGCACCAGCACTTCCCTGGCATTTTGGGGCCTGAGGGCGATGACCGTGTCCTGTATCTGGTAGGCGGACATGCGGCCGCGCCTCCCCTTCAGAATACAGGTCACCAGTGCCGGGGCTGTAAAACCCAGCTCTTCCAGCCGCAGCGACATAGGCGGTTCGCTGATAACCCAGACGATTTCGGCCCGTTCTCCCGGTTTCAGTTCATGTAGCGGATAGACCATAGTGAATCACCGTTCAGGTTTGTTATGATATTATATGCAGAGTACGTATCTGTGGGAATAAAAGGAGGGTTGTCACACTTTTGGCCCAGCCCCGTATAATAAAGTACAACCTAGATGAAAGGAGATTAACACTATGAATTATAATAATTGTAATGGTTGGAATGAATATGCAGGAACTTATGAGGGAGCTTATTATGCAGGGGATGCAGCATTTGCCAGAACGGCAGCTGCGGGCGGAAACTGCGGAAGTACTGCGGCCGCAGCCGCGGCAGGCACTGCCGGGTCATGCGGCGGAACAGGCCGGACCTGCGATTTATACTGGCAGGGCTATATGGCAGGGTTCTATGCCAACAACAGATGTAATCAGTCGGCTGAGGCAAGGACGGCTGCCCAGGCAGCAGACCGGACCGCTGCGGCTTCAAACTGCCGCTGCTCATGCAATAACTGCAATAATTGCGGTAATTGGAACAATTGCGGCAATTGCGGTAACTGCCGTTCTTAAAAACTGCCGCTCTAAAATACCTGAAGTTTGGGGATTATATTATTCAATATGAATGCTGAAACGGCCAGGGCTTCCCAAAGGGAGGCCCTGGCCCGGAGCGTTTAAAGGGTATTTTGCGGCATGTTCTAATCCAGAATGACCTTTACCGGTGAATCCACAATCATGGTATCGGGTGTTACGAGACAGTCATATGCCAGCACATGGACGCCGGCTTCGCGGGCCTGCCTGAGCGCGTCCCCAAAGGCCGGATGGGTCATGTCATTGGGGGTAAAGCCACGGATGCCCTTCATCTGGATGACAAACAGGACATAAGCCTCATAACCTTCCTCATGGGCCCTTATAAGGCCCTTTAAGTGTTTGATGCCCCGTTCCGTGGGCGCGTCAGGAAACATGGCCACACCGTTTTCCTCCAGGGTTACGCCTTTGACTTCCATAAAGGCCGGGGACACTGCCTTCGTATCCCGGTCTCTCAGGGAGAATGCCAGGTCAAACCGTGAGTCGCCGTGGGTGACCTCCCGCCGTATGTCACAGGGTACATAAGGTCCAAGAGGGGAAAAGGGGGAGCAGGCTTTTTCCGCACAGCCGCAGCTGTCCATGCTGCCGTCCAGTGAGGTCAGCCACTCCCATGCAGCCTTGTTGGGGGCCTGGGAGTCCATATTGATGAACAGATCATTTTTATATACGCCAATCAGGTCATACTCGGTCTTTCTTCCGGAAACGGCTGCGTCCGGATGGAATTCCAGTATAACCGCGGCTCCGGGAATCAGAAGCTCCCTGCACCGTCCGGTGTTTTTTACATGGCATACCACTGTCCTGTTCCCTGTCTTTACATGGGCGATAAAGCGGTTGGGCCGGCTTACGAAGGTTCCGGTAACAATGTGTTCATAGGTCATGATAATGTTCCTCCCGGGCTTATTGGGCCTGTACGGATACCGCGGCTGATGAGGCCTGGCCGGTACGGGGACAGGCTGTATCAGTATACCAGATAAAGGGCGGAAAAGGAAGGTATCCGTGTTTGCAGTTGCGTCTGTCCGGGAAATATGTTAATATTTTGGTAACATTACTAATTGAGAATTTTAAAAGCGAGGAAAAAGAGTATGGGATTAACCTATCAGAGTACAAGAGGCGGTGAAAAGGAAGTGACAGCTTCCATGGCCATCTTACAGGGCCTTGCAAAGGACGGCGGCCTGTTCATGCCGTCCTGTATTCCGCAGCTGGATGTGCCCCTTGAAAAGCTGGCGTCCATGACATACCAGGAAACCGCGTATGAGGTCATGAAGCTGTTCCTGACAGATTATACGGAAAAGGAACTAAAGGACTGTATTGCCAGGGCCTATGACAGCAAGTTTGATACAGAGGAGATAGCGCCTCTGGCAAAGGCTGACGGGGCATATTATCTTGAACTGTACCATGGAAGCACCATAGCATTCAAGGACATGGCTCTGTCCATCCTGCCGCACCTTATGACGACAGCGGCCAGGAAGAACCATGTGGACCGGGAAATCGTCATTCTCACGGCCACATCCGGGGATACGGGCAAGGCGGCCATGGCCGGATTTGCAGATGTGCCCGGCACACGGATCATTGTATTCTATCCCAAGGACGGAGTCAGCAAGGTCCAGGAGCTTCAGATGCGCACCCAGAAAGGGGACAACACCTCTGTGGTGGCAATCCACGGCAATTTTGATGACGCTCAGACCGGCGTGAAGAAAATGTTTGGGGACAAGGACCTGGAAGCAGAGCTTATGGAAAAGGGGTTCCAGTTTTCCTCGGCAAATTCCATTAACATTGGCCGTCTGGTTCCTCAGATTGTATACTATGTATATGCTTATGCCAAACTGTTAGAAGCAGGAGAGATAGAGAAGGGCGAGAATATCAATGTGGTGGTGCCCACAGGTAATTTCGGCAATATCCTGGCAGCCTATTTTGCCAAGCGCATGGGGCTTCCTGTAAAGACGCTGGTATGCGCCTCCAATGACAATAAAGTCTTGTATGACTTTTTTACCACAGGAATTTATGACAGGAAAAGAGAGTTTATCCTCACCAATTCACCGTCTATGGATATCCTTATATCCAGCAACCTGGAGCGCCTCATCTACATGAGTACAGGATGTGACGCCCTTGCAAGCGGAAACCTGATGCGGGGGCTTTCCCGGGAGGGAAGATATGAGGTTACGCCTGAAATGCGCGCCTTCATGTCTGATTTTGTGGGAGGTTTTGCCACCCAGGAGCAGAACGCTGCCACCATCAAAAAACTGTTTGATGATACGGGCTATCTCATTGACACCCATACAGGCGTTGCGGCTTCTGTATATGGAAAATACAGGAAGGAAAGCGGGGATGACACAAAGACAGTCATAGCGTCCACTGCCAGCCCGTATAAATTCTCCCACAGTGTCATGGAAGCCATTGCAGGCAGGGAAGGACTGGAGGGCAAGGATGAATTTGAAATTGTGGATGCGTTAAGCGCCCTGTCCGGCGTCGCTGTTCCCCAGGCTGTGGAGGAAATCCGCCATGCAGCCGTCCGCCATAACAGGGAGTGCGGCGTGGATGATATGAAGAACGAGGTAAAGAACATCCTGGGCATCAGCTGATTTAATGAAAAACATCTTCCTTTTTGTTCGCGTATGCGATATAATGGGTGAGATAGTTAATAAAATAACAAAGTTATAAGGAGGTATAATATGTTAGTTTCAGCAAAAGACATGCTTGAAAAAGCAAGGGAAGGCAAGTACGCAGTTGGCCAGTTTAACATCAACAACCTGGAGTGGACCAAGTCCGTACTGCTGACAGCAGAAGAACTGAAATCTCCGGTTATCCTGGGCGTATCCGAGGGCGCAGGAAAGTATATGACAGGATTTAAGACAGTTGCTGCCATGGTTGAGGCCATGATGGAAGAACTGAACATCACGGTTCCGGTTGCCCTGCATCTGGACCATGGTACTTACGATGGCTGCTATAAATGTATCAAAGCAGGATTTTCCTCCATCATGTTTGATGGTTCCCACTATCCAATCGAAGAGAACATCGAGAAGACAAAGGAGCTGGTTAAGGTAGCACATGCCATGGGCCTGTCCCTGGAGGCAGAGGTTGGATCCATCGGCGGTGAGGAAGACGGCGTGGTAGGCTTAGGCGAGTGCGCTGATCCCCAGGAGTGCAAGGCTATCGCTGATCTGGGAATTGACTTCCTGGCAGCCGGCATCGGCAATATCCACGGCAAATATCCTGAGAACTGGCCGGGCCTGCGCTTCGACGTACTGGAGCAGGTAAAGGCAGCCGTAGGCGACATGCCTCTGGTTCTTCACGGCGGTACAGGTATCCCTGAGGATATGATTAAAAAGGCTATCAGCCTGGGCGTTGCAAAAATCAATGTAAACACAGAGTGCCAGCTGTCCTTCGCAGCAGCCACCAGGGAATACATTGAGGCAGGCAAGGACCAGAAGGGCAAGGGCTTTGACCCAAGAAAGCTTCTGGCTCCGGGCGCTGATGCTATCCGGGCAACTGTTAAGGAAAAGATGGAGCTGTTCGGTTCCGTCGGCAAGGCCTAATATATGATGTACCGGCTGATTTATAACCTACATCACTATAACGGATGCCAGTTATTAATACAGCTTCATAATCATTATTAGAATAAAAATGCATATTTATTTAAAAACCACTTGCAATTTCAGTGGAAATGGTTTATTTTAATAAAGAACAAAGGTGTTCTCTCTCAGAGGGGGAACACCTTTTTATTATATATCCGCGCGGACTTAATATAATTACGTGAGAAGGGATGTATGACCCGGGAGAACTGTGACCTGAGTGACCTGAGGATTTGGGAAACGATTTTGGAAAAGGAAGATAAAAAGAGAGGATGGATAATTCTATGAGCGATGTATTGAATGTATCGGAGATGTTCGGTAAAAATGTATTCAATGACGCGGTGATGAGGGACCGTCTGCCAAAGAGTGTGTACAAGAAGCTGAAGAAAACCATTGAAGACGGGGCAGAGCTGGACCCCAGTATTGCGGATGTGGTTGCCCATGCCATGAAGGACTGGGCAATTGAGAGGGGAGCCACCCACTATACCCACTGGTTCCAGCCGCTGACAGGCGTGACTGCAGAGAAGCATGATTCCTTTATCTCTGCTCCCTCCGACGGTAAAGTAATCATGGAATTCTCCGGCAAGGAGCTGATTAAGGGTGAGCCGGACGCATCCTCATTCCCATCCGGCGGCCTTCGCGCTACCTTTGAAGCCAGGGGATATACGGTTTGGGACTGTACCTCACCGGCCTTTTTGCGGGAAGATGCCATCGGCGTCACCCTGTGCATCCCCACTTCCTTTTGTTCCTATAAGGGAGAGGCGCTGGACAAAAAGACCCCGCTGCTGCGTTCCATGCAGGCTGTCAATGAGCAGGCATTAAGGATACTTCGCTTATTCGGCAACACCACAGCCAAGCGGGTCGCACCGTCCGTGGGCGCGGAGCAGGAATATTTTCTGGTAGACAGAGAAAAATATCTGCAGCGCAAGGACCTGATTTACACCGGACGCACCTTATTCGGCGCAATGCCTCCCAAGGGCCAGGAGCTGGAGGACCATTACTTCGGCGCCATCCGTGAGAGAATCGGCTCTTATATGAATGATGTAAATAAAGAGCTGTGGAAATTAGGCGTGCCTGCCAAGACACAGCACAATGAGGTGGCTCCTGCCCAGCATGAGCTTGCTCCCATCTACGAGAGTGTGAACCAGGCCGTTGACCACAACCAGATTGTGATGGAGACCCTTAAGAAGGTGGCCGGACGTCACGGCATGGCCTGTCTCCTTCATGAGAAGCCCTTTGCAGGCGTCAATGGTTCCGGTAAGCACGACAACTGGTCACTGACCGGGGATGACGGCACCAATCTCCTGAACCCCGGCGACACGCCCCACGAAAACATCCAGTTCCTATTGGTACTGGCATGTATCATCAAGGCTGTGGATATCCATGCAGACCTTCTCAGGGAATCTGCCTCCGATGTGGGAAATGACCACAGACTGGGAGCCAACGAGGCGCCGCCCGCCATCATATCCATTTTCCTGGGAGAGCAGCTGGAGGATGTAATTGATCAGCTGTGCAGCACCGGCGAAGCCACCCACTCCAAACAGGGCGGTACCTTAAAGACCGGCGTTGACATTCTTCCGGACCTGGATAAGGATGCCACGGACAGGAACCGTACATCACCCTTTGCCTTTACGGGCAATAAATTCGAGTTCCGCATGGTGGGGTCCTCGGATTCCATCGCTTCCCCCAATACCGTGCTGAACACCATTGTGGCAGAGGCCTTTAAGGAAGCAGCAGACATGCTGGAAAAGGCAGAGGACTTTGATATGGCTGTACATGATTTCATCAAGGAGACCCTGGCTGCCCATAAAAGAATTATTTTTAACGGAAATGGCTACTCAGACGAATGGGTGGCTGAGGCTGAGAGGAGAGGACTTCCAAACATCCGCTCCATGGTGGATGCCATCCCGGCCCTGACAACGGATAAGGCAGTGAAGCTGTTTGAGGCGTTCGGTGTATTCACAAAAGCTGAGCTGGAATCCAGGTCTGAGGTGGAATATGAGAACTATTCCAAAGCCATTAACATTGAGGCCAGAACCATGTATGATATGGCCAGCAAGTCTATTATACCGGCAGTAATCAAGTATACCACACAGCTGGCTTCCTCCATCGCAGCCGTGAAGGGTGTATGCCAGGAAGCGGATGTAAGCACCCAGACAAAGCTGCTGATAGAGACCTCAAAGCTGCTGGCAGAGATAAAGACAGCCCTTGCCCGCCTTTTGGAGGTGACAGAAAAGGCTGCCGCCGCTGAAGGCGGTAAGGTTCAGGCACTTGTCTACCACAGCCAGGTGGTGCCGGCCATGGAAGCACTCAGAGCACCTGTGGACCAGCTGGAGATGATTGTGGATAAGGAATTGTGGCCAATGCCCAGTTATGGGGATTTGATATTTGAAGTGTAAGTTTATAGAGAGGAAAGCCGGGTTCCGGGATATTATTCCGAACCTGGCTTTTTAGCGTTATGATTTAAAAATAGAAATATTTCCTTCCATTTTTTGAACGCTGTGATGCTGCTTTTTTATACTTGCTTTTTTAAACGGGTATGATATAATGTTCATATATTTTTATAAAATGATAAATTTGAACATAAACAGGCAGGGAAGCGAGGATTACACAATGGACAGACATGGACTTGTATGCAGGGCAGTGCTGGAGCAGCCGGATATTACCCAGAGAGAGCTGGCCGGAAAGCTGGATGTCTCCCTGGGCACGGCCAATGGTTTGATTAAGGAATGTCTGGCAAAGGGATATATAGGAGAGGAAAGCAGCCAAAAGGGTAAGGCCCGATGGAGACTTATGCCGGATGGCCGGAAGCTGTTAGACCAATATAAGGTGGACGGGGCCCTTATTATTGCAGCGGGCTTCGGTTCACGCTTTGTCCCCCTGACCTTTGAGACGCCCAAGGGGCTTCTGGAGGTCTTTGGGGAGCGTATGATTGAACGTCAGATTAAGCAGCTTCACGAAGCGGGCATAAGGAACATAACCATAGCAGTGGGATATCTGAAGGAGAAGTTTGAATACCTTATTGATAAATACGGCGTGGAGCTTCTGTACAATCCTGAATATACCAGTAAAAACACCCTGACCACCATTTACCGGGCCAGGGAGGTGCTGGAGGGGCGCAATATGTACGTCCTGTCATCGGATAACTGGATGCGTGAGAATATGTATCATGCCTATGAATGCGGGGCCTGGTACAGCTCTGCCTTTCAGAGGGGAGAGACCAGGGAATGGTGCCTTTATTTCAATAAAAAGGGGAGGATTACTGACGTAAAAGTAGGCGGACGGGACCAGTGGGTCATGTATGGTCCGGCTTATTTTTCCCGGGAATTTTCCCGGCAGTTCCTTCCGGTGCTGGAAGCCTATTATAAGATACCGGGGACAGAGCAGTTCTACTGGGAACAGGTCTATGTGGACATGCTGGAGGGAGAGGCCAGACGGCGGCTTGAGGAGGAAGGCGGCGGACTGCTGGAAGCAGCCCAGGAAGCCGGCGGCCTGGCGGCCTCCCGGTGGGATGAGATAGAGATGGATGTGAACCGTCAGCCGGATGATCAGGTATATGAATTTGAGAACCTGGAGGAGCTGCGCCTGTTTGACCCCCGCTATCAGAATCATTCTGACAATGCGGCCATGAAGCTGGTCGCAGAGGTATTCAAGGTACCGGAATCCAGCATAAAGGATATCCGCTGCCTGAAAGCAGGCATGACCAACAAGTCCTTTCTGTTTAAGGTGGAGGACCGCCACTGCATCTGCCGCATACCGGGTCCGGGAACAGAACTTCTGATTAACAGGGAACAGGAAAAAACAGTCTACGATGCCGTTGCCTCACTGGAAATCACCGAGCATGTGCTGTACATGAATGAAAAGACCGGGTATAAGATAGCGGATTACTATGAAGGTACCAGAAATGCGGATTCCGCAGATTGGGCTGATATGGAAAAATGCATGTCCATGATGCGCCGCCTTCACCAGTCAGGCATCACGGTGGCCCATTCCTTTGATATCCGGGAGAGGATCAGCTTTTACGAAAAGCTGTGCAGGAGCCATGGCGCCCTTTTGTTTGAGGATTACGAGGAAGTAAAGGGGTGGATGGACTGGCTTATGGATACCCTTGATTCAATGGAACGCCCAAAATGCCTGTGTCATATTGATGCAAATGTGGATAACTTTCTCTTTTTTGAGGATGGCAGTGTAAAACTTCTGGATTGGGAGTATGCAGGCATGTGCGATCCGGTGATGGATGTGTCCATGTGCGCTATTTATTCCTATTACAATGAAGAGGACATGGAGCGGCTTTTCAGGCTTTATCTCAGGCGGGAGCCCTCGGAAGACGAACTGTTTGCTCTCTATGCCAATGCGGCCCTGGGCGGATTCCTGTGGTGCCTGTGGGCTGTATATAAAAGTATTCTGGGAGATGAGTTCGGGGAATACACCATCATCATGTACCGGTATGCAAAAAAATATTATAGGAAATTACGGAAATTGTAATAAATTTGTTACCAAATGAATATGGGTTTGTGCTATAATCGGAGATATGTAAACGGTTGGGGATTCGTATGCCCCGGCCAGATATACCAGGCGAGGAGGATGACAAATGGGATATAAAAAGTACTGGGCGGCAATGGCGGCAGCCGGTATGATTGGGGCCATGTCATTGGGGTCTGTATTTACCAGCTATGCGGCGGACGGATGGAGTAAATCCAATGATAGTTGGACTTATATCTATAACGGACAGACACATACGGGATGGCTTCAGACCAGCGAGGGCTGGTATTACATGGACTTATCCACGGGACATATGTCCACGGGTTTTAAGCAGATTGACGGCAAGTGGTATTTCTTCAGGCCGAATGGTCTTATGGCCATGGGCTGGATTAATCCGGAGGACGGCAAGTGGTATTATATGCTGAATGACGGCAGTATGGTTACAGGCTGGCTGAAGATTGGCAATGACTACTACTTCATGCGGGGCAACGGTACCATGGCAACCGGCTGGCGTGAGATGGACGGGGCCTGGTATTATTTCCAGAGCAACGGAAAGTGCGTGGTTAATTCCTGGGCACAGATTAAGGACAACTGGTATCTCTTTGGCACGGACGGCAAGATGATGACGGGCTGGGCTAAAGTGGATAATGATTATTTCTACCTGAATACGGACGGCCGGATGCTGATCGGCTGGCTGAGCGACAGCGAAGGCAACAAATATTATATGGATACAAGCAACGGCAAGATGTCCACGGGCTGGAAGCAGATTGATAATTCCTGGCATTACTTCAACAGCAACGGGCATATGATGACGGGATGGATTCAGCTGGACGGCAAGTATTATTATCTGAACCCTGCCAACGAGGGAAAGATGATTGCAGGCACCACAGCTACCATCAACGGCGTTCAGTATAACTTTGACGGCAGCGGCGTATGCCAGAATGCCAACGGCGTATCGGCCCAGACTCCGGGAACCGTGAACAATAATTCCGGCAGTTCCGGCGGCAGCGGCGGACCTGGAGTGTCCGGTTCTTCCGGATCCGGTATCAGCAGCGGCACACCGGGCGGCTCCGGAAACAGTTCAAACGGCCCGACCAGCGGCAATTCCAATAACAGCCCATCCGGCTCATCAACTGCGCTTGAACCAGGACGGACAGACGGACCAGGTTGATTTACAGCGGTTTAATAAGGGGGGATGTGACAGCGGATGGCTGGACATCCCCTCTTTTTTGAAAAATACAAAGGTATGAGGAGAATACTATGAAAAATACGACGCAGATAATGAGGCGCTGCCACGCACTTGCCCTGGCAGGACTCATTGGGGCAGGGACAATTGTGCCCGCAGGTACATCCCTGGCCGTGGGACCGGGGGAGACCCAGTCCGCCACGGTCATATCTCCCGTAGGACCGGGGCAGAGCTCCGCCGGCAGCACAGGGACTGCTTCCGGAACAGGAAGCACCTCAGGACAGTCTGCTTCCACCGCAAATCCCAATGCGTGGAAGAAGGTAAACGGCGTATACCAGATGCCGGACGGCTCAGCCATCAATAATGTGCTGTTCCGGGGAATTGACGTGTCCAGGTGGCAGGGGGATATTAACTGGAGCCAGGTAGCTGCGGACGACGTGTCCTTCGTCATGCTGGGCACCCGTTCAAAGGGCGCAGTGGATCCTTATTTCCACAGGAATATCCAGCAGGCCAGCGCGGCAGGCGTCAAGGTGGGCGTATATATCTATTCACTGGCCATGACGCCGGAGATGGCAGTGGAGGAGGCGAACTTTGTTCTCAACCTGATTCACGATTATCCGGTCTCCTATCCGGTGGCTTTTGACATGGAGGATTCCACCCAGGGAACCCTTTCCAAGGATGAGCTGGCCGCCATCGCCAACGCGTTCTGCGGTCGGATTTCAGAGGCGGGCTATTATCCGGTCATCTATGCCAATGACAACTGGCTTGCCAATAAGCTGGATATGAGCAAGATGAATTACCCTGTATGGGTGGCGCGCTATTCCGCCAAACCGGCCTATCAGAATCCCGTTATGTGGCAGGCAACCAGCACCGGCGCTGTAAACGGTATAAGCGGCAATGTAGATATTGATTTCCAGTTCAAGGATTTTACCTCTGTGATTCCGGCTAATACGTGGAGAACCATCAACGGCCAGACCTACTATTACCAGAACTATGCAAAGCAGAAGAACAACTGGATTCAGGATGACGGCGCATGGTACTATATGAACGGGGACGGTTTGGTGTCCAAGGGCTGGCTCAACCAGTCCGGCAAGTCTTACTATCTGGATGACTCTACCGGTAAGATGATAACCGGCTGGAAATCCGACAGCGGGAAATGGTATTACTTCGGCAGTTCAGGTGCCCTTTCCAAGGGATGGATTAATGACAACGGAACCTGGTATTACAGCAACCAGGATGGCGTGATGCAGACAGGCTGGCTGGACGACGGCGGGCGCAGATACTTCCTGGAGGGAAATGGGGCCATGGCAAAAGGCTGGACCAGCCAGAACGGGAAGTGGTACTATCTGGACAGCTCAGGAGCTCTTTCCAGGGGCTGGATCAATGACAATGGAACCTGGTATTACAGCAGCCAGGATGGCGTGATGCAGACAGGCTGGCTGGATGACGGCGGTGAGCGGTATTACCTGAAGGGGTCCGGCGCCATGGCCACGGGCTGGCGTGAGATGGATGGGGCCTGGTATTATTTTGAGGGCTCAGGACGTATGGCCAAAGGCGTGATCGACGTGGGCGGACTCCACTACTATATGGATCCATCCACAGGCCGGATGGCGGCAGGCACCACCGTGGATATCGGCGGCGTGGCCTATACTGCTGACGGAAACGGAGTGCTCAGCCAGGTTGCGCAGGAATCGGGAAATGAGACCGGAGACAGCCAGACAGGAAATGTACAGACTCAGGCGCCGGACGGAAGCCAGGGAGGACAGGCGCCCCAGCCTTCACAGAACGGCGGGGTATCTAACCAGGCGCCGGGTTTGGGCCAGGCTGTCACAGGTTCATCCGGCGGACCGGGCGTGGTGGTCACACCAATAGGGCCGTGACAGCAGCCGCTGGGTTTAATGTAATGGACAATAAGCTCAATCAGGGTATAATCTTTATCAGAATATAACTTCAATATGATGTAAATTCAGCCAAGCGGCGCCGGGAGCAGTCCCGGCGCTGTTTTCTTCTCCCCGCACATTTTATGAAGTCTGTAAAGGGAAAAAAGGTAAAAGCATTTTTATATTGTCCCTGCACATATACTGGATAGATAAGGATGCGAAATAAGAGAGGGAAAACAGGGTGAAGCTGATAAAAAAATCAAAACTCCTGGCAGCTGTCTGCATAGCGGACCTTTTGCTGCTGGGCGGCCTTATCCATACGGTCAGGGGGGAGATGCCGGCCCATGTGTCCGCCGACGAGGGCTCCTGGGTCAGGGAGGGAGGGGATACCCTGGACCGGGCCAAGGGACTGGAAGGGAAATGTGTGGCTCTGACCTTTGACGACGGACCAAATGAGGATTGCACGGAAAAACTGCTGGACGGGCTGAAAGAGCGGAATGTCCGGGCAACCTTTTTTCTGATGGGACAGAACATAGAGGGAAACGAGGAGATTGTAAAGCGCATGAAGGCGGAGGGCCATTTGATTGGAAACCACAGTTACAGCCATGTGCAGCTTACAAAGGCCGGTTCAGACGCGGTCTGCCAGGCTGTGGACAGGACCAGCCGGATGATAGAAGAGATTACAGGAGAGCGGCCCCAATACATGCGCCCGCCCTATGGGGACTGGAACGAGGAGCTGGAGTGCAGGGTGGGCATGACCACTGTCCTGTGGTCTGTGGACTCCCTGGACTGGAAACTGCGCAATACCAACCGTGTGGTGAAGCGGGTGCTTAAGGATGTGGAGGACGGGGATATCATATTGATGCATGATATTTTTCCCACTTCTGTGGAAGCAGCCCTGGAAATCGTTGACACGCTCACGAAGCGGGGCTATACTTTTGTTACGGTGGATGAACTGCTGATTGACTGAGGAGAATACAGATATGGATTTATTTGATTATATGAGAGAAAAGGATATGGAGAAGGAGTCGCCTCTGGCTTCCAGGCTCCGTCCAAGGACCCTGGATGAGGTGGTGGGGCAGCAGCATATTGTGGGAAAGGATAAGCTGCTGTACCGGGCCATACAGGCGGATAAGCTGGGGTCCATTATTTTTTACGGACCTCCGGGAACCGGTAAGACAACCCTGGCCAAGGTCATTGCCAATACAACCAGTGCGGATTTCCGGCAGATTAACGCCACAGTTGCAGGAAAGAAGGACATGGAGGAGGTGGTGAAGGAGGCCAAGGACAATATTGGCATGTATGGAAGGAAAACCATCTTGTTTGTGGATGAGATCCACCGCTTCAATAAAGGACAGCAGGATTACCTTCTTCCCTTCGTGGAGGACGGGACCCTGATACTGATTGGAGCCACTACGGAAAATCCGTATTTTGAGGTAAACGGGGCTCTTCTTTCCAGGTCCAGGATATTTGAGCTTAAGCCCCTGGAAAAGGAGGATGTCAAGGAGCTGATCCGCAGGGCGGTATATGACAAGGAACGGGGAATGGGCATTTACGATGCCGACATTGACGAGGATGCAGCTGATTTTCTGGCAGACACGGCCAACGGGGATGCCAGGGCCGCGCTGAATGCCGTGGAGCTGGGGGTACTGACCACTGCAAAGGGAGCGGACGGGCGGATTCACATTGATATGGCAGTGGCCCAGGAATGCATTCAGAAAAGGGCTGTCCGGTATGACAAGAACGGGGACAACCACTATGACACTATATCCGCGTTTATTAAAAGCATGCGGGGGTCGGACCCGGACGCGGCTGTGTATTATCTGGCGCGGATGCTGTACGCGGGAGAGGACATCAAGTTCATAGCCAGAAGAATTATGATATGTGCTGCGGAGGATGTGGGAAATGCTGACCCACAGGCCCTTGTGGTGGCAGTAAACGCAGCCCAGGCCGCAGAGCGCATCGGAATTCCCGAGGCCAATATCATTCTTTCCCAGGCAGTGACCTATGTGGCCACAGCTCCAAAGAGCAACGCTGCCTGTATGGCGGTACAGAAGGCCATGGAAGCGGTGAGGAACGAACGGACCATGCCTGTGCCGGTCCATCTGCAGGACAAGCATTATAAGGGAGCGGAAAAGCTGGGACACGGGGCAGGCTACCTCTATGCTCACGACTATCCCAAGCATTATGTGCAGCAGCAGTATCTGCCCGAAGGTATGGAGGGAACCGTATTTTACGAACCTTCTGACAATGGCTATGAGAAACAGATAAATGCGCATATGAAATGGCTTAAAAGCTGATTTTCTCAAATTTTAACTTTACAATCCCTGATATTCGTGTATATAATAGGGCTATACATAGATTGGCTGGCAGTTTTCTTGATACTGCCGGCAGTCTGTTAGTCCCTGAGCAATTCCCAAATCTGGAATAAACCCCGAATTTGAATGAACAGAAGATAATTTAAATATAGACAGAAGGCGTACACCGGCTTTTTTTGCGGGTGAAGAATTGAATTTAATAAGGAGAAATACTATGCGTGAAAAACTGCAGACCCTGCCTCTTTCAGAACTAAAGGAAATGGCCAAGAGCCGTGGAATTAAGGGCATCAGTTCATTGAGAAAGGCAGAAATTATTGATTTGCTCTGCGATGAGGCGGAGAAAAACCCGGAAATAAAGCCGGCGGAAATAAAACGGGAAGTAAAAACGGAAACATCCCGGAGCCAGGAAGCGCCCCGCAGCCAGGAGATGTCCCGGAGTCAGGAGATATCCCGCAGCCAGGAAGCGCCCCGGAGCCAGGAGATATCCCGCAGCCAGGAAACGCCCCGCAGCCAGGAAACATCCCGTCCCCAGGACCAGACCCATGCCTTTGAGCGTAACCAGTCAAGGAGCCAGGATTATCAGGAAAATCGGAATGACAGCAGGGGAACGGATAACCGCCGCCCTGTTTCAAGAGGGTACGACAGCAAGTATACACAGAACAGGACCCAGACTCCCCAAACACATGGAAACAGCAGTATGAATAACAGAATGAGCCAGAACAGTGCGCCTTCCCAGAACGATGGAGAGCGTTTTGCCAGAGCGGACAATAGAAGTGACGCAATCGGCCTTTCCAGCCAGGATATGGCCGAGTTAGACAGCGGAATTGAGGCAAACGGCATACTGGAAGTTATGCCCGACGGATTTGGATTTATCCGCTGTGAAAATTTCCTTCCGGGTGAAAACGACGTCTATGTGGCTCCATCCCAGATTCGCCGTTTTAATCTGAAAACAGGAGATATTATAGTGGGAAACCGCAGGGTGAAGTCTGCAACAGAGAAGTTTGCGGCCCTTCTCTACATCAAGACGGTAAACGGCTATCCCTTAAGCGCCACGGAGACAAGGCCCAACTTTGAGGATCTGACACCCATCTTCCCTAACAGGCGGCTTCATATGGAAACACCTGGTGAGAGGAATACGGTGGCCATGCGTGTCCTGGACCTTCTGGCACCTATTGGCAAGGGACAGCGCGGTATGATTGTATCCCCTCCAAAGGCAGGAAAGACCACACTGTTAAAGCAGGTAGCAAAGGCCGTTACAACCAATAATCCGGACATGCATCTGATGATCCTTCTGATTGACGAGCGCCCTGAGGAGGTTACGGATATAAGAGAAGCCATTGTGGGTCCAAATGTGGAAGTAATCTACTCAACCTTTGATGAGCTGCCTGACCGTCATAAGAGGGTATCTGAGATGGTGATTGAGCGGGCCAAGCGTCTGGTGGAGCACGGACGTGACGTTATCATCCTGCTGGACAGCATTACCAGGCTGGCCAGGGCATATAACCTGACGGTTGCGCCCAGCGGCCGTACATTATCCGGCGGTCTGGATCCGGCAGCCCTTCATATGCCGAAGCGTTTCTTCGGCGCTGCCAGAAATATGCGCGAGGGCGGAAGCCTGACTGTTCTGGCCACTGCTCTGGTGGAGACGGGAAGCCGCATGGATGATGTTGTGTATGAGGAATTTAAAGGCACCGGCAACATGGAGCTGGTGCTCGACAGGAAACTGTCTGAGAAGCGTATCTTCCCGGCTATCGACATATTGAAGTCCGGCACCAGAAGGGATGATCTTCTGCTGTCCAGGGAGGAGGCCGAGGCAGTGGATATCATCCGCAAGGCCACCAATTCCCTGAAACCTGAGGATGCAGTGGAAAAGATACTTGACCTTTTTGCAAGGACCAGAAATAACAGGGAATTTGTGGAGAATGCCAAGCGGATTCGGTTCTTCTAGGAATATCAGGCTATGTCCCTTCGTTCCTTTAAAAGGTCGCGGATTTCAGCCAGAAGCTCTTCCTGGGTGGGACCAGCCGGTGCCGGTGCTTCTTCCCTGGCTTCTTCTTCATGGCGTAACCGGCTGCTGATGACGGCAACAGTCTTAATCATAAAGAACATGCACACGCCGATAATGAGAAAATCCAATATATTTTGTAGGAAGCTGCCATAAAGTATGGCGGCTTCTTCTACTTCTACCCCGTTTATATTGGATGCGGGATGGATGACATATTTAAGTGTGTTGAAGCTTGCGCCTCCGGTCAGGGCACCCAGTATGGGCATCAGTATGTCATTGACAAGGGAAGTCACAATCTTGCTGAAAGCGCCGCCGATAATGACGCCCACGGCCATGTCGATGATGTTTCCTTTGAGGATAAATGCCTTGAATTCTTTCATTACGCTGTTAATGTTACTCATTGGTAAAGCCTCCAATCATTTGTGATGACTTAAGTTTACACGAAATGTCCGTAATCTTCAAGTGACAGGTGCAGGATAGGCCGGATTTCCCGGCTTTACATTGGCTGTGGCGGGTGCTAAAATAGACTGGACATAGAGCAAACGGTATTTAACAATCGAGGTATGAATCATGGAAACAAAAAGAATTGTCATAGAAGACAGAAATCATATTAAGGATGAGGAACTGAAAGAGGCAGCCGGCATACTGCGTTCAGGGGGCCTGGTGGCATTTCCCACAGAAACCGTGTACGGTCTGGGCGGCAATGCGCTGGACGAGGACGCGGCAAGAAAAATTTATGCCGCAAAAGGGAGGCCCTCTGATAATCCTCTGATTGCCCATGTATCCTGCGTGGAGGAGGTAGAGCCACTTGTAAAGGAGATACCGGAGGCTGGCAGGAAGCTGATGGAGGCTTTCTGGCCAGGTCCCCTGACCATGATATTTCCCAAGAGTGAAAAGGTTCCCTACGGAACAACCGGGGGGCTGGATACCGTGGCAATCCGTATGCCGGACGACCCGGTGGCAAACCGGCTCATTGCCCTGGCCGGGGTGCCTGTGGCTGCGCCCAGCGCCAATACATCAGGACGGCCAAGCCCCACTACAGCCGACCACGTGTGGCAGGATATGAACGGCAGAATAGACATGATTATAGACGGGGGACCTGTGGGAATCGGAGTGGAGTCCACCATAGTAGATGTTTCATCCGCAGTGCCGGCTGTTCTGAGGCCGGGAGCCATCACCATGGAAATGCTTGAGGAGGTGCTGGGGGAGGTAAGCGTGGACCCGGCTATCCTGGGCCCTCTATCTGCGGATGTCAGGCCAAAGGCGCCGGGAATGAAGTATAAGCACTATGCCCCCAAGGCTGACCTTACACTGGTGGAGCCGGGGACTGGAGCAGACCGGGAGAGCAGAGCGGAGCAGGTGACCGGAGCAGAGCAGAAAAACGGAGCAGACCGAAACACAGGGGCGTATCCGGAAACCGGATTGGATGAGACACAGCTCCAGGCCATGATTCGCAAGGTGCGGGAGCTCTCCAGGGAGAAGATTGAGGCCGGCTATAAGGTGGGAGTTATCTGTACGGACGAGTCAAGGGACTGCTATACAGACGGCGAGGTACGCAGTATAGGTGCAAGAAAAAGCCAGCCATCCGTGGCTCATAATCTTTACGCTCTGCTCAGGGAGTTTGATGATTTGGGAGTGGACTACATATTTTCGGAGAGCTTTCCCAAGGACCACCTGGGACAGGCTATTATGAACCGGCTGTCCAAGGCGGCTGGATATAAGATTGTAAAGGTATAATGCATCAGGCAGGAGGAAACATGGAAAAACAGACCTTAGGGGAGATTGCATCCCAGAAGCTTTTGGAGATGATACAAAGGGACGGTTATACGGCCGGAGATAAGCTTCCCACGGAAGCTGAGCTGGTGGAACTTCTGGGGGTTGGCCGCAACACGGTGCGGGAAGCTCTTAGAATTCTCATGTCCAGAAATATTGTCACCATACGCCAGGGCTCAGGCACCTTTATTTCAGACAAAAACGGTGTGTCCGATGATCCCCTGGGGTTTGCCATGATAGAGGACCGAAGAAAACTGACAGAGGACCTGATTCAGGTGCGTGTGATGCTGGAACCGCCTATTGCGGCTCTGGCAGCCCAGAATGCCACCGGAGAGGATATCCGCCAGCTGGAGAACATACTTCTGGGCCTGGAGGAACAGATGATACTAAGGGAGGACTATGCTGACAAGGATTCGCAGTTTCACGCCCAGATTGCAAATTGTTCCCATAATCTGGTCATGACAAACCTGGTACCGGTAATCACAGACGGCGTCCGTGTGTTTGCCGGCGCTGTCCAGGAAACAGAGTATGAACAGACGCTTAAATCCCATCGCAGGATATTTGAGGCTATCCGGGACAGGAAGCCTGTGGAGGCGCAGCAGGCTATGTATTTCCACCTGATGTATAATGACAACCGTTATAAAGGTGAGATGCGGGATGGGAAGCAGGGGATGAAGGGGATGAAGGGGATGAGGGCTAAAGAACAGTAATGGATCACAATAAAGGAGTTGTTGCGAAAGTAGATAAATAATAATCTACTGGAGCAGCAGCTCCTTTTCTGCGCAAAAAACAGAAAAGAGGGTACCGTTTCATCTATTTTCATTTTGGGACACACTTTTTGCACCTGTTTGCAGATGTTTTCAGATAAGGGTAACTTTTGTGGTGAAATGAAAATAAGAAATATTCATCCTATAAATAGTTTCGTTTTATTCGATTTTATCTTGACTATACCTTATAAATATGGTAAAAATAAAATATATTCATAGGATGAATTTTGCAATTATCCTTTAGGAGGAAAGCGGCATGAAACAACTGTATGATGTAATCATTATTGGCGGCGGTGTGGTGGGCAGCGCCATTGCCAGGGAAATGTCCAGATACCGTCTGAAAATAGGCGTATTGGAAAAGAACCTGGATGTTTGCTATGAGACCAGCGGCCGGAATTCCGGTGTGGTCCATGGCGGGTTTGCTTATGACACAGGTTCGCTGAAGGCCAGGCTCTGTGTGGAAGGCAATCAATTCATGGGACAACTGGCAGAGGAGCTGGATTTTAAGTTCATCCGCTGCGGTAAGGTGCTGGTAGGCAATACGGCGGAGGATATGGAAACACTGAAACGGACCATCCGGCAGGGGGAGGAAAATGGGGCAGCAGGCCTGGAGTTAATTGGCAAAGAACGGCTCCATCAGCTGGTTCCGGCTGTGGTAGGGGAATTTGCCATGTTTTCGGCTAACAGCGGAATTGTGGATCCTTTTAATTATACCATAGCCCTGGCTGAGAATGCACATGCCAACGGAGCAGCGTATTATTTTGACCATGAAGTGACAGGAATACGGCGGGACAGCGAAGAAAATTATATACTTACGACGCCAAAAGGTGAATTCCACACCCGGTGGGTTGTGAACAGCGCCGGACTGGGCTGCGGCAACATTTCCGATATGCTGGGCATCTGCGGCTATAAGGTGATTGGTTCCAAGGGAGATTACATTATTCTGGACAAGCGCACAGGACATCTTCTTCCCATGCCTGTATATCCGGTTCCCAGCAATACTTACATGGGAATCCACGTGACCAACACTACTGACGGAAATGTCATTATTGGTCCCAACGCAGAGATGGTAACAGATTTTACATACTATGGCGTGCCTCAGGAAAATATGGATTATCTGGCTAAGAGTGCTTCGGACCTGTGGCCATGTATCCATAAAAAGGATTATATCCGCAACTATTCCGGTATTCTGCCTAAATGGGTGGATGAGGACGGGGTTATACAGGATTTTAAGATAGAGATAAGGGATGACATTGCGCCCCGCGCCATTAATCTGGTGGGCATCGAGTCCCCCGGGCTTACAGCGGCAGTACCCATTGCCCGTCATGCAATCAGTCTTATGGAAGAGAGGGAGAAACTTACGCCGAATCCAGGGTTTAATCCTGTGAGAAAAGGGATTCCTCATTTTGCGGAGATGACAAAAGAAGAGCAGGAGGAGATGATACGGCAGAATCCTGATTACGGCCAGGTCATTTGCCGGTGCGAAAAGGTAACCAGGGCGGAAATCCTGTCAGCCATCCATAATCCATTGGGAGTTGACACCATGGCAGGAGTCAAATACAGGACCCGCTCCATGATGGGGCGGTGCCAGGGAGGATACTGCCAGATGCGGATTGCGCAGATGATAGAAGATGAATTGGAAAAAAAGGTAACAGAAGTCAGGTATGCCAGAAAAGATTCACAGATGTTTTTCGGCAGAGTGCGGGAGGAGGTGTAGGAAATGGAGACAGACGTACTCATTGTGGGCGGCGGACCGGCGGGACTGGCTGCGGCTGTCCGGTTATACAGGAAAGGAATCCATAATATATTGATTGTGGAACGGGAAAAACAGCTGGGAGGAATACTCAGACAGTGCATTCATGACGGTTTTGGACTGACCCGTTTTAAAACCACATTAAGCGGGCCGGAATATGCACAGAGATTTATAGATGAGGTGGAGGAATTAGGGATTCCTTACATCACGGACGCAACCGTTCTGGAGGTGGCAGAGGACAGGACAGTGACGGCAGCAACACGCCGGGGGCTTAAGGTATGGAGGGCCAAGTCCGTGATCCTTACCATGGGATGCAGGGAGCGTACCAGAGGCGCTTTGGGAATCCCCGGTGAGCGCCCGGCCGGTGTGTTTACGGCAGGGGTTGCCCAGGCTTATATTAACCTCTACAATGTAATGCCTGCAAAGGAAGCGGTCATCCTGGGCTCCGGGGACATCGGCATGATTATGGCCCGCAGGCTTACGCTGGAAGGCGCTCATGTCCAGGCCGTGTTTGAGATCCAGCCATATCCAAGCGGCCTGCCCCGCAATGTGGAGCAGTGCCTGAATGATTACGGCATACCGCTGTATCTGAGCCATACGGTAACGGCTGTCCACGGGGACAACCGCCTGACAGGCGTCACGGTGTCCCGTGTGGATGAACACTTAAGACCTGTTCCGGGAACTGAAAAGGAATACAAGTGTGATACCCTGATACTTTCTGTGGGACTGATTCCTGAAAATGAACTTTCACTGGACGCTGGCGTGACCCTGGATGACAGGACAAAAGGCGCTGTGGTGGATGAACATTTCCAGACAGATGTGGCGGGAATTTTTGCTGCGGGAAATGTGCTCCATGTCCATGATTTAGTGGACTTTGTTTCCATGGAAGCAGAAAGCCTGGCGGATTCAGCTGCGGAATTTGTGCAGAATGGATGTCTGGCCCCCTGTCCCATCGAAATAGGAACGGACAGCCATATTAACCATACCGTTCCCCAGAGAGTGAGCGGCACCAGGGATTTTAAGCTGTCCCTGAGGGTAAACAGTCCCTTGAAGGAATGCCGCATTGAAGTAAGGCAGGACGGCGTGTTGGTGGCATCAAAGAAAATGAAGAAAGCGATACCGGCCGAAATGATTGAACTTACGGTTAAGGCGGATAAACTGGTGTCCATGGGCCGGCTGGAGGTGAGCGCTGAATGTTGAGAGAATATACATGTATCATCTGTCCCAACGGATGCGATATAAGGGCGCAGATTGAAGAGAGGGAAGACGGAAGCAGACGGATTTGCTCTGTGGAGGGCGCCGCTTGCCCGAAGGGGAGGGCGTATGTGGAGCAGGAATTGACGGACCCCCAGAGGAATATTGCCACATCTGTATTGGTAAAGGGCGGCATACTTCCCCTGGCCAGCGTGAGGCTGACAAACCCCATACCCCGGGACCGGATTTTCGATGCAGTGAGTGAGATAAAAAAGTATACCCTGACCGCTCCTGTGAAAGCGGGAACTGTTGTCATACCGCGTCTCATGGGGTATGACACAGATGTGATTGTGACTAAATCAGTGCCTGAAAATAGATGATGGTAAAGCTGGGGCGGATGAAAACACAAAGAAAAGTCTGTTATTGTTGATGTAAGCAGCTATATAGGAAAACCACCCTAATACCTGGCAGTTGAGAGGGTGGTTTTTCTATGACGAAAATCTACCCTGCATAGTAAAGGCCAATATACCCCTTAAAAAGATCCTTGGGCCGACGGGTGTTTTCGCAAAATAAAGTGTTTACTACTAAATTCCGAACTCCTTAAACAATTGTTCCTGATAAGTCCTATCCGATGCTGCCCGGATAATGTCGTCCGCCCTTCCTGCATCTGCCAGCTTCACATTTAGTGCATTTGCGCGCCCCAGCCCCTGCTGGACTCCTTTTTCAATCCCCTTCTCCACACCGTCCTCAAACAGCATTTTGCCTAAAACAGTCATTCCGATCCTCTCCTTTATCATCGCTAATTCATCTCTGTCCAAAAATTTTACTGCCAGCGCATACAGTACTGACTGCATTCTTTTTCGATCCTCATCCCCTGCTTTGAGTTCCTTACACTGAAGAAACTCCATGCCCTGGTAAATCCTTTGGCTCATCTCCATCTTTCCCGACATCAGAGGGGTCAGAAGCAGGGGAAATACATCATGGCGCCCCAGTGTCTTGCCCCGGCTGATTTTCTGCTGCAGCTTTTCAAAGACCTTGTCCGCATTTCTGTCCTTTAGCCGAACCACCTCTACTCTGTATACGTTCATTCCGTTGACCAGCTCCTTTTTCAGGATTTTTACCCGGGATGTACATATTACAGTTGTCGTGACCGGAACATCATATGTAAGCCCTATGTAAGCCTCATATTCCCGGAACCGTCTTAAGTCCTTCTCCTGAATACTGTCGCTCTCAAATTCCAGATGTCTCCACGACCCGTCCTTCATAATAAAATTAAAGTCTTCTTCCAGCCTGCGCATCTCCAGATGGACATGCTCTGTAGGTGCCACGCAGGCAATCCGGCCCTTGATACCCGCATAGGGAAGCAAATCCTTCCCAAAAAACTGTGCCGCTGTCTTCATTACCTTGTCCTCCAGCTGACTGAACCCTCTGGCCCCTGCTGATTCTGATTCCTGTTCACGCAGATAATCTGCTTCCATACAGCCTCCTGTTCCGGCAAGCCATATAAGAACCTATCCCCATTATAGCGTTTTCCGATAAACCAGACAATAGCCCTTCTGCCTTTTAATAAATAATTGGTGTGATATAAAAGTGGAAATGATTGCCCGATACATAAGGGGCAGAATAATGAGATGAATCGTTCGATTCAGATAATTTGAGATATTGTTAAAGATATAGAATAATGAGCGATAGTTACTTATATTCCGCTATCGTCTGGTTGTTATAATATAGCATTTATCCCGGAAAAAGGCAAGGACCGGAAAAACAGTTATTCACCGGTTATTCCCAGGGGTATTTCCAAGGCGTTCCCAAGATTTATGCAACTTTATTGATTAAATAAGCCCGGAATGTTATAATCCATTCACAGACAGAGGAAAATATAAAATACCAGCAACGATACCAGAAGCAGCCACGCAGCCGTTCCTGAATGTCCAGACAGGAGCTGTATTTATTGGGCACTGCGGGGGCAGGCTGCGTGTGTGCAGAGACAGCCAGGCGGCTGCGGAAAGGATAAAAGGAGGAAAAAGAATGACCGGAAAACGTGTGGATTATATAACATGGGACGAATATTTCATGGGGGTGGCCCTGTTGTCGGGAAGACGTTCCAAGGACCCAAGTACCCAGGTGGGCGCGTGTATTGTCAGCCAGGACAATAAGATCCTGTCCATGGGATATAATGGTTTCCCCAAAGGGTGTTCGGATGACGAATTCCCCTGGGGCAAGGAAAATGAGAAGGAGGACCCCTACAATTCCAAATATTTCTACTCCACACACAGCGAGTTAAATGCTATTCTTAATTACAGAGGGGGAAGCCTGGAGGGAAGCAAGCTCTATGTGACCCTGTTCCCCTGTAATGAGTGCGCCAAGGCCATTATACAGTCAGGAATCAAGACCATTGTATACAGAGAAGACAAATATGCGGACACACCGGCGGTAATGGCTTCCAAGCGTATGCTGAATGCTGCGGGAGTGCGTTACTACCAGTACCAGTCCACCGGCCATAAAATCGAGCTAGAGGTATAGTCCCATGAAGATACTGCTGACGGCTGTCAACGCGAAATATATACATTCCAATCTGGGAATTTACAGCCTGAAGGCTTACGCAGACCAGGTATTGGGGCTGGGGGAAGCAGGCGGCAGGCATGAACGGGCGGAAAACCGTGGAATCGGGACCGGTGCCATGGATCCTGCGAAGCCGTCTATTGAGCTGGCCGAGTATACAATCAACCACCAGCTGGACCAGATTCTTCAGGATATATTCAGAAGAGAACCGGATGTGATTGCCTTTTCCTGTTATATCTGGAATATAGAATATATCAGATATCTAATCGCGGATTTAGGGAAAATACTGCCGGATGTGCCCATATGGCTGGGAGGACCGGAGGTGTCCTTTGATGCAGCTAAAGTGCTTGGGGAGCTGCCGGAGGCAACAGGCGTCATGAAGGGAGAGGGAGAGGAAACATTTGCACAGCTGGCCGGATATTATGTGGATAAGTTGTGTAAAAAAGGGACAGACAGTGGAAAAATCCTGCCGGACGGACAGGCCGGTCTGGAAAATATACCCGGGCTTGCCTTTCGCCTCCCCGATGGTTCGTTGGCAGATACCGGTGTACGCCGGGCCATGGATATGAGCCGGATACCATTTCCATATAAGCATATGGATATAAAGGATTTGGAGCACCGCATCATTTATTACGAGAGCAGCCGGGGCTGCCCCTTTTCGTGCAGCTACTGCCTGTCCTCTATTGATAAGAGCGTACGGTTCAGAAGCCTGGAACTGGTCCTTGATGAGCTGGCTTATTTCCTGGAGGCCGGAGTGCCTCAGGTAAAATTTGTGGACAGGACCTTTAACTGCAATAAAAAACATGCCATGGCCATATGGCGGTTTATCAAGAGTCATGACAACGGAGTCACCAATTTTCACTTTGAGATTGCCGCCGACTTGCTGGACCAGGAGGAGATTGAGCTTTTGGGCCAGATGCGTCCTGGACTGGTCCAGCTGGAGATTGGCGTACAGTCCACTAATCCGGACACGCTTAAGGCCATACACCGCAAGACAGATATAGCCGAGATACGCCGTATCACCGGCACAATCAATCAGGCACATAATGTTCACCAGCATCTGGACCTGATCGCAGGTCTGCCCAATGAGAATTTGGAATCTTTCCGTCATTCGTTCAACCAGGTATATTCCATGGAGCCGGAGCAGCTTCAGCTGGGCTTCCTCAAAGTGCTGAAGGGCTCTTATATGGAAGAAATGGCATTGACCTACGGCCTCTGCTATTCCTCACGGCCGCCCTATGAGGTCCTGTCCACCCGGTGGCTGTCCTACAGGGACATCCTGGAACTAAAGGGCGTGGAGGATATGACGGAGGTGTATTATAACAGCAGGCAGTTTGTCCATACTCTGTCCGGGCTTGCGGCAGAATACGGTTCGCCCTATGAAATGTTTCTGGATATGGCTGCATATTACCGTGAAAACAATCTCACCGGCATCAGCCACAGCCGCATAGCCAGATATGAGATACTGTACAGTATCATAGCCAGACGTAGGGATGCAGGGCTGGATGCCTCTGTTATGGAACGGTTCAGGGACCTTCTCATGTATGATTTATATCTCAGGGAAAATGTAAAAAGCCGCCCATCCTTTGCCCGGGACCAAAGCACTTATAAACAGGCTGTCCGGCAGTTCTTTCAGAGGGAGGAGGAATCTCCCCATTACCTTATGGATTATGAAGGGTATGATTCCAGGCAGATGAGTAAGATGGCCCATATTGAAGCCATGGGAGACGGAACCCTGGTGCTGTTTGATTACAGGCACAGGGACCCGCTGACGTATAATGCAAGGGCGGTCAGAATTGGGTGATAAACTTTAGAACGTTGTAAATGCAACAAAAACGTTGTGATGAAAGGACTGGATATATGCTGCAGAAGACCATTTTAAATGAACCTGAGACTGACAGAAAAACTGGCAGAGGGATAAAAAGTGACCGGGATACAAAGGCCGGCAGAGGGAGAAAAGCTGGCGGCGGCACAAAAACTCAGGGAAGGCCGAAAGCTGTCAGGGAGACAAAAGCAGAACTGGCCGCCCGTATTGCCCGTATCCTGGATGTATTGGACCGGGAATACGGTACGGAGTACCGCTGTTACCTGAATCATGAGACACCCTGGCAGCTGCTGATTGCAGTTATCATGAGCGCCCAGTGTACAGACGCCAGGGTGAATATCGTCACAGCTGATTTATTCCAGAAATACGATACCCTGGAGAAGTTTGCCGCGGCGGATTTAAAGGAATTGGAACAGGATATCCACTCCATTGGGTTTTATCACATGAAAGCTAAGAATATCATTGCCTGCTGCCGGGACCTGGTGGAACGGTTTGGAGGAGAGGTGCCAAGAACCATAGAGGAGCTGACCTCCCTTGCAGGCGTGGGACGTAAGACAGCCAATGTTATACGTGGGAATATATACAATGAACCCAGTATTGTGGTGGATACCCATGTAAAGCGTATTTCCAGGAAGCTGGGCCTTACAAAAGAGGAGGAGCCGGAGAAGATAGAGTATGATCTGATGAAGGTGCTGCCAAAGGACCATTGGATTCTGTGGAACATACATATCATTACCCTGGGCCGTACCATCTGCATTGCCAGGCGCCCGAAATGCTGTGAATGCTTTCTGCGGGAGGAATGTCCGGGCAGGGAGGCGTAGGTTTTTTTCAATCCGTTCCCTTCCGCCATGCAGCACTTGCCTCCTTTTTTGCGTTCCTGCCTGCCGCCGGCCGGTCTTTCCTTTTGTCTGCCGCCCCTACTTCCGGCTCTGGAACTCAGAAGGGGATTTTCCATAATATCGTTTGAATGCGGCGCTGAAATAGGCCGCATTTTCATATCCTGCCCTGGATGAGATTTCATACATTTTCATGCTGGTATTCTCAAGCAGTCCCCTGGCTTTTTCCATCCTTACCTTAATCAGATAATCCGTAAATGTAATTCCTGTCTCGCTCTTAAATACAGTGCTGAAATAGGAGGTGCTTAAGCATACGGCTCCCGCCACCTCATCAATGGAAAAGGAGGAGGACATATAGTGGTTCTGGATGTACAGGATGGCCTGGTCTATGAGCTTTCCGTAACGGCTTTTGTTGATGCGTATGCTGTCGCAGATTTTGAACAGGTTCTGCTTCAGGTTTTCGATGCTGGACTCCAGTGTACCGCCGGCTGCCACTTTTTTGAATTCTTCGATGGGATTCTGAAATATATCCTGAAGGTTGATTCCTGATTCCCCCAATTCCTTCATCAGATGGGTATAGAAGCTTCCCAGGGAAAATGTCATATACAGATAGCTCTCGCTTCCCTTCTGATAGAGCCATGTTTTTAATTGCTCCAGCTCTCCTGTAATCCCTTCCTTATTTTGTTCCTTGATAAAAGTAATAAGCCTGGTGTCCGGTATGGGATATCCCTGGCTGTCCTCCGGCTCATTATAGATATAAGACTCCACCTCCTCGTAAAAGATATCCGCATTGGAACCCTTGATGAAATGAAGCTTGCCTGCTTCATGGCAGGTCTGTACACTTTTGTGGAGCAGGCGGATGCCCTGGACAATGCTGCCCGAGGCGATGCTGACATCGCAGTAGCTCCCCTCATGGGGGAACTGCCTGCGTATCGTGTCCACCAGAATTTTCCGCCGGGCGGCCAGTTCCATCCTGGAGCGGGAGGTGAGGCAGACGCTGTAGCTGTACTGATGAGATTCCAGCAGATAAGAGCTGTCACCAAACAGAATCTGGCTCAGGGCCGAAAACCTGCGCTCTGACGCATAACGGATGTCGTCGGACAGCTTGCTTAAGCTGTGATCGTCCAGCTCCACCTGCAGGAAGCAGCACCATGAATCAGGCTCAAGGTCCAGCTCGTTTAAGACAATGCCCTCGGGGCCGGCCGCCTCCTGGACCGCCATGTTGCGCAGCAGCTGTGTGGCCATCAGACGCTTGTCGTGGTGGAACTGTCGGCAGTGGGAAACCGCATTCGTCAGTATGCGGTTCATGGCATCCAGATCAATGGGTTTCAGTATATAATCCAGGGCCCGCAGATGCATGGCTGTCCTGGCATATTCAAAGTCATCATACGCGCTGATGATGAGAAGCACGATGTTTGGGTTTAAGTCCTTTGCCAGCCTGGATAGCTCCAGCCCGTCGATATAAGGCATACGGATGTCGGTGATAAGGATGTCAGGCGGATTATCCTTCATCTGGTTCCAGGCATCCTGTCCGTCGGCAGCAGTGCCGGAAAGGCAGATGCCCAGTCCCTCCCAGTCAATCTGCCGGGATAACCCTTCCAGTATGATTTCATTGTCATCACAAAGCATTGCCTGGAACAAAAATATCATCTCCTTTCAGTTTGGGAATCTTTACGGTTACTTCGGTGCCAAAATCCGGCTCTGACGTGACGGTCAGACCGTAGCTGCTTCCAAAGAGGATATGGATGCGCTCATTGACATTGTAGAGCCCATACCCGGAATCCCTGCGGTCCGGGTGGGCGGCTGTTCCCAGCTGCTGCTGCAGTTTTTCAAGGGTTTCCTGGTCGATTCCCCGGCTGATGTCCTGCACGGACAGTACAAGGCTGTCCTCATCCTCGTAAATGCGCACCTGTATAAAGACCTTCTGCCCAGGCATGGGTATTGCGTGCGCAATGGCATTTTCAGCCAGGGGCTGCAACAGCAGCTTAAGAGTACGGTAGGAATACAGCACAGGGTCGCATTCAATGGCGTATTCAAATTTCTTGCTGTAAATCATGTTGGTGATAAACAGGTAGCTGCTTATGTGACGCAGCTCCTCCTCGATGGTGATGATTTCATTCCCCTTGCTGAGCGAAATCTTAAACAGCGTGGACAGCTCATTGAGCATTTTCTCCGCGTCCCGATTCTTGTCCATTCTCAAAAGCCACATGACGGAATCCAGGGAATTATACAGAAAATGGGGCTGTATCTGGGCCTGGAGGGCCTTCAGCTCCGAGTTCTTAAGCTTTTTCTGCTCCTCATAGATCTGGCTGATAAGCTTTTGGATCCGCTCCAGCATCTGGTTGAAATTCTTGCCCAGCCGTCCGAACTCATCGGAGGAGTGGTACGTGTACCGGACCGAGAAATCTCCATTTTCCACCTCCTCCATCATGCGGTAAAGAATCTGTACTGGTTTGTATACGGACTGGGATATAAGCATGGCCACATACAGGGAGGAGAATGCGATAATCAGCAGGACCAGCATGACAATATGGGTGATGTCCTTGCTGCTCTGGGTCAGAAAGCCCCGGTCTATGATGCCGGCAATCCTCCAGTTGGAATTCATCAGGGTACGGCTTACCACCAGGTACCCGCTGTCAGGCACTACCATGGATTTTCCCACGGCAGTGCCTGTGGATTCCAGAATATGGGATACCAGGCTGGGGGAAATGTCGATGGGATAGTGGAGATCGTTGCCTGCGTTGGAGCGGAACAGGATGCTTCCCTCCTGATCAATGATGCAGATGACCCCGTTGCTGAGACTGTGCTTGATTTTCTGGGTGATAACATCCTCTTTGATGTCGGCTGCCACAATGCCGTTGACCATACCCGAAGCCTTATCCATCACCGGCTGTCCCACTGTGATGAAGTTATCGCTGATAGAGCTGCGGACAATGAAGCTGCCCTCATGGGAAGGAAACCAGGTGGTTTCCCTGCTGCCCGCAATGGCCTTATACCATGTAGTCTCCCTCTGGTCCTCTGATTTGAATGAGTAGTAGTTGGATTTGTAGCGGCCGCCGTTCTGGCCGAACACATATACTCCGAAGATATCCTTGCGGTAGGTGGAGATAGAGGCCAGCTCCATGCTGCCGGCCAGGTCGTTGGAATACTGGTCCCGGACAGAGTCAAAGTCCATGCGCAGGTATTTCTGCATCTTGATATCGCCGGTCAGCATGTCGCAGAGATTCCAGGCATCATTGAGCAGGCTGTCAATGTCATCGCAGACAAGGTCAATGGTCTCGATGGAGGATTTCTCGGTCATGTTGATGATGAAATTGGTATAGAGATGATAGGCGGCAATTCCCACCAGGAGCACAGGGATACAGGATAGCGTCACAAAGGAAATCAGCAGTTTCCTGCGGAATGAAAGCTGTCGGAAGAAGTTTTTCATGAATCCCGTTTCCTTTCCTGTATTAATAGGCGGTGAGCGCATACTCGGCCGCATTCTCAGCAGTAATAATCTGATAAGGAATCATTACCATGGGGAATGGCTTGCAGTCCCGTTCCATCTGCTGTATCAGGAAAGCCGCGATAAATCCCCAGCGGGGGTTGCTCTCCACCGTGCCCAGATATTCTCCGGCAATGATGGCCTTGCACACGTCCTGGATGCCGTTGATGGACACAATGGCGATTTCACCCGGCGGCAGCCCTGCTACCTTGATAGCCTGGAGAGCCCCCAGCCCGTCTTCATCGCTGTGGGCAAAGACCGCGTCTATGGTCTGTCCCCGGTTGGCGGCCTTGATAAGTGCGTTTTCCATTGCCTTTTGGGCTGTTACCCGGTCAAAATTCCCGTATTCCACATCAATGATTTCCATGTTGGGATACTTTATAAGGGCCTGATGGAATCCTTTTGAGCGCGCCTGGGCTCCGGGTGAGCTCTCGGTGCCGTAGATTTCCACGATCCTGCAGGGCTGATCCCCGAATTTATCCGCCAGCAGGCCGGCGCAAATCTGGCCTTCCTTCAGGTAGTCCGCGGAGATAAGAGACACATAGTAGCTCTGGTCAATGGTCTCGGCCGACTGGTCAATGAGGATGACGGGAATGCCCGCGTCCTTGGCGTCCTGGAGCACCGGAGTCAGGGCAGACAGGTCCGCGGGCACAATGACCAGATAGTCCACGCCCTCCCGAATCAGGCTGCGTATATCTTCCAGCTGCCACTGAACAGAGTGGTCCTCCGGTTCATGGTAGATAAAGTCCATCCCATTGGGAAGCAGGGCTTCGCGGAAACTGTTGATTTGGGCTGTTCTCCATGGATTGTCTGTCTCTATCTGGGAAAAACCCACATGGAGGCTGGAGCTGTCAGCCGGTTCCGGTTCCCAGTTTGCGGCCTGGTTGGAGGTATCATACAGGGTAATGGCCAGGATGACGCACAGGGAGCAGATGATGAGAAGGCACCAGTGTTTCCTAAACAGCAGCTTGAATCGTGTCTTAAATAGTATCTTAAACCATGTCTTGAACCATGTCTTAAACCGCAGCATAAACCGTGACATAGGCATCAGTACTCCGCCCACATGGTGACGGGGGAACTGTCAATGCCCTCTATTATCAGCGGAACGGCGGCTGCGTTTTTCAGAAAGCCGGACGGAAGTCCCTCCATATTAACATCCTCGATGATGCAGATATAACGGTTGTGGTACATGCCAAGCATGATCTGGTGGGCGAGATCCCCATCCTTTGTGTCGCTGTAAGAGGCAAGGGACACAAAATCCAGGGCCAGGGCCTTTAAATGGCTCATATTATCCTGAAGGTACCGGGCCAGCCGGCTGCTGACAGCCGGACCATTGTTTTCATAGAGATCCGGTTTTTCTCTGCGGTATTTGGAGAAACCGGTGCGGATTAAAAGCAGATCAGCGTCTTTTACGTCCTCACGGTGGGGAATCAGATCCTCGGGCATGAGCTTTGCGCCAGGTTCCTTTGGAATATCCAGGAGCAGGGGCTTATGAAAGAAAAATTGCCCAAAGGGAACCTGGTCCAGGGGAATGCCCTTTCCGTAAAAATGCATGGGTCCATCCAGGTGGGTTCCGTAATGGTTAAAAAGATGGATGGTGCAGGTGTTGGCTGTGTCGCCTCCGGCAATGGAGGTGTGGGGTTCCAGACTGAATGCAGGGTTGCCGGGCCAGGTGGGCTGCCCTTTTTTTATAGGATACGATAAAATCTGATACATAAAATCCCTCCTTATGATAAAAATATCATCCCAATGTAACAGTTGTTATCATTAAATCACGATTTGCAGGGAGCGTCAATAAGATAGAATGAAATCAAAACATATTCCAATCAAATCATATATACATAAAAATATGGTCATAGTATACTAATGGCATCCGAAAAACAGTGCTGTTAAAGTGCAATATACACAAATGTACAGGTAGGGGGATTTAGATGAACGTAATTGATATTCACGCCCATATATATGAGCGGGTGGCGGGAATTACCAGGGGACAGCCCATGGCCTCCACGGATCTGGGGCGGGTCGCCATAGGAAATGAGGAAGTGCAGTTTCTTCCTCCGTCCTTTGAACAGAGCCGCAGCACAGCAGAAATGCTCATCGCCTATATGGACTGGTGCGGTATCGAAAAGGCGGTTCTTATGCCTAATCCCTATTACGGGTACCATAACCGGTACTTTGCGGACAGCGTAAAACGGTATCCGGACCGGTTGCGGGGGGTGGCATTGGTTGACATAATGAAAGGACAGGAGGCGGCCAGAGAGCTGGCGTCCATCTACGACCAGGGAATCCTGTTTGGCTTTAAGGTGGAAGTGGACAGCACCTTCCAGTGCGCTCCCGGAACCCGCCTTTCGGATTCCGGGCTGTCTCCTGTGTGGGACTGCTGCAATCAATACCATCAGCCGGTATTCATCCACATGTTCCGCACAGAGGACATTGAGGACGCGGGCTTCCTGGCCTCAGCGTATCCCAATATCAGCTTCATTCTGTGCCATATGGGGGCGGATGCATGTTTTAAAAAAGGGATGCCTGAATCCAATTACAGGGAAGTGCTGGATTTGGTAAAGAACCGTTCCAATGTATTCATCGACACATCCACCGTACCGGTGTATTTTGGCGAGGAATATCCCTGGCCCTCCTCCGTGGAAATCATCCAGGCATGCTACCGCCATGTGGGACCGGAGAAGATGATGTGGGCGTCGGATTATCCGGGCATGCTGAACCATGGCACCATGCGGCAGCTGATTAACCTGGTGGAAAAGCATTGCAGCCATATACCGGAGTCCCACCGGCAGATGATTATGGCGGATAACGCCAGACGGCTGTTTTTCGACGATCAGAGGTAACTTACGTATGACTGTTACTATTAAAAAAAGGAGAAGATGAGTTATGAGAAAAATGTTTACAGTAGGTTTGGCAGCAGTAATGGCAATGGGCCTGTGCGCCTGCGGTTCACAAAAGGCAGCGGAGACAACGGCTGCACCAGCGGCGGCAGAGACAACAGCCGCCCCATCCCAGGATGAAAAGAAAGAAGAAGCGGAAGAGACCACAGAGGCCCAGGCATCCTCTGAGACAGCCGGCGGTGAGGGATATGTGGTGGCCCTGTGCAACTATTCCATCGGAAACTCATGGAGGGCCCAGATGGAACAGGAGTTTGTGGCTGAGGCGGAGAAGCTGAAGGCAGAGGGAGTGGTAAGCGAGTACTACATTACCAATTCCAATGAGGATATCAACAAGCAGATCAGCGATATGCAGGATCTGATTACAAAGAAGGTAGACGCCATCGTTATTACGGCTGCCTCCCCAACAGCCCTTGCGCCAGTGGTAGAAGAGGCTGCTGAAGCGGGGATCAAGGTGGTTTCCTTCGACAATGTGGTGGAGACAGATGAGCAGGTGGCTACAGTAGGCATTGACGAGAAGGAATTTGGCCGTATCGGAGCAGAGTGGCTGGTGGACAAGCTGGATGGAAAAGGCAAGATTGTGGTCCTGAACGGTATCGCGGGAACAGCTACTGACTCCCTGCGCTGGGGCGGTGCTGAGGAAGTGTTCAAACAGTATCCCGACATCGAGATTCTGGGATCAGCCAACGCTTCCTGGGACTATGCCCAGGGCAAGGCTGCCATGGAATCCATGCTGTCCGCTTATCCGGAAATCGACGGCGTGTGGTCACAGGGCGGCGCCATGACACAGGGCGCAATCGACGCATTTATAGCAGCCGGCCGGGATCTGGTTCCCATGACAAGCGAAGGCAACAACGGCGCTATCCGCGCATGGATTGAAAATAAGGATAAAGGGCTGTCCTGCATAGCACCTTCCAATCCTACCTACACCAGCGCAGAGGCTCTGCGGGTTGTCATCAAAGCCTTAAACGGCGAGGATATTCCAGGGAACGTGGTCATGGATATTGAGACCGTTACAGAAGAAAATGTGGACCAGTATTACCGTTCAGATATGCCGGACAGCTTCTGGGTTCTTACAGAGCTGGATGACGCGACTCTTCAGAAGCTTTACAAGTAGTCAGCACGCTTTGGGGATGATGGACAGGCCGATGAATATCGGCCTGTTTTGCACATAAGGACCATGTCTGTTCCGGAGAGAGAAGGAGGTTAACAGTGGCTGAAGAGATTTTAAAAATGGTCAATATAACAAAACGGTTTGCCGGCATCACGGCCCTGGACCGGGTACAATTTTCCTGCAGTAAGGGGGAAGTACATGTGCTGGCCGGGGAAAACGGGGCCGGAAAGAGTACCATACTTAAGATTCTGGCGGGAATCCATCAGGCGGATGAAGGGGAAATATATTTCCATGGTAAAAAGGTGGTAATCCGGAATCCTGAGCAGTCCCAGAAACTGGGGATTGCCATGGTGTTCCAGGAGCTGACTCTGGTGGGGGAAATGACGGTCTGGGAAAATATTTATTTAAACCAGGAACCGGTTACCCGTCTGGGAAGAATCAACCGAAAGGAAATTAAAAAGCGCATTCTGGACGTCATGGACCGCTATGGAATCCATATTGACCCGGATGCCCCTGTGGGCAGTCTGCCGGTGGCGGAACAGCAGATGGCGGAAATCCTAAAGATTCTGGTCAGGGACCCGGAACTGATTATTCTGGACGAGCCAACTTCTGCATTGGCCAAAAAGGAGGTAGAGCAGCTGTATCAGATTATCCACAATCTGATTGCGGATGGCAAGACGATTATTTTCATTTCCCACCGTTTGGAGGAATTGTTTGAGCTGGGAGACCGGATTACCGTATTCAAGGACGGATGCTATATTGGGACCAGGAACATGAATGAGATAAATGAGGATGATTTAATACGGATGATGGTGGGACGCTCCCTGAATCATGTATTCCCTCCGCCTGTTTGCGAAGTGGATGACAGCCAGGTAATATTTGAGGTAAAGGACCTGGCGGACGCTGACCATAAGCTGAACCAGGTCAGCTTCCAGGTACATAAAGGAGAGATACTGGGGGTGGCCGGACTGCAGGGCCATGGACAGACAGAGCTGCTTAATGCTGTCAGCGGTCTCTATCCCCTGTCCGGGGGATCTATTATTGTCAATGGAAAGCAGGTGGGCATAAAGAACGCGGGGCAGGCCATTGCAAACGGAATTGCCCTGGTGCCCTCCGACCGGAAGAACCAGGGGCTGATGCTGGAGCTTTCCAACCGCCACAACCTGGCCATTTCCAGTATGAAAAAGCGCATGAAAGGATGTTTCATAGACAAAAAGGCGGAACAGGCATTCAGCGAGTCCATGGCGTCAAAGCTTTCCATTAAAATGGGAGGGCTGGACCTGCCTGTATCCAGTCTGTCGGGGGGAAACCAGCAGAAGGTGGTTCTGGGCAAGGAGCTGGCCACGGAGCCCAGGGTTATTCTCTTTGACGAGCCAACACGCGGTATTGACGTGGAGGCAAAACGGGAATTCTACCAAATCATGCATGACCTGGCGGCCCGGGGCGTGGCGGTGGTCATGAACTCCAGCGACATGCTGGAGGTAATCGGCATGAGCAGCCGGGTGATTGTTATGTACGAGGGCAGGATATCCGGTGTCCTGGAAAAAGAAGAGCTGACAGAAGAACGGATTATGCAGCTGGGCATGGGACTGGGAAAGAACAGGAAGGAAGGTGAGAAAGGGTGAAGGGCAGATTGAATCGAAACTTCTGGCATAAACACGGGCATACGGTTATCATATACGTGTTTCTGGCAGCTCTCATGGTTTTTGTAAGCATATTTAATAAGGACTTTTTTACTCTGGGGAATTTCAAGAATCTTCTGCGTTCCTCTTTTCCGCTGCTCATGGCAGCCCTGGGGCAGACGCTGATCATTCTCACAGGAGGAATTGACTTGTCCCTGGGAGGAATTGTGGCTCTGTGCAATGTGGTCTGCGTCATGTCCATGAACCCGGACTCTGCCTGGGGATTTGTCCCTGCCCTGGGGGCAGCGGCTGCGGTGGGCCTGGCCTGCGGGGCTGTAAACGGTGTCCTGGTCACAAAAGGGCGCCTGGCTCCCATCATTGTAACCATAGCAACCACAGCCGTATTTGACGGAATGGCTTTACTGCTCATGCCGAATCCGGGGGGGAGTGTGCACAAGGCGTTTGCCAAGTTCCTGACACGGGGATATTCCGGTGCGGTACCCTTTCTTCTGTTCCTCCTCATCCTCTGTCTGGTGAGAAGTCTCGCCAACAGCACTCCCTACGGAAAGGCCCTGAGGGCCATTGGAGGCAGTGAAAATGCGGCCTACTCCACCGGCATACGGGTGGGAAAGATAAAATTCTGCGCCTACTGTCTGGCCGGGCTCCTGTGCGCTGTGGCCGGAATATTCTTAAGCGCCCAGATGAATTCGGCTGACGCCACCATAGGAAAAAATTACGCCATGAACGCCATCACTGCCACGGTGGTGGGCGGAACTGCCATGACAGGCGCGGTGGGGGACCCTCTGGGTACCATAGCAGGCGTGTTCATCATTTCCATCATCAACAATATGCTGAACCTGTTTGGCGTTTCATCATTTTACCAGTTCATATGCCAGGGCCTGATACTGATTGCAGCCCTGTCGCTCAGCGCGCTGCATAAGAGGCATTAGTGCCTGTGGGGACTTAATATTAAGGATAGAAAGGTAAGGTGAAAGAAAGTGGGAGAAGAAAAGAACAGACAGGCTTCCAATCTACAGTTTATTAAGAAAAATGCAGGCAGCTCCCAGGTTATGGTCTATGTTATACTGGTGGTATTATTGCTGGCGGCCCAGCTCATGTCGCCGGGTTATTTAAAGCCCACCCATGTGGCCGGAATCCTGAGGCTGGCCTCCTTTATGGGAATCGCCGCAATCGGCCAGAACCTGACCATACTGACAGGAGGAATTGATTTATCCATCGCCAATACCATCACCTTTGCCAACGTGATTGCGGCGCAGATCATGATGGGCCGAAATGAAAATCTGCCCGCTGCGCTTTTTGCAGTCATTGTCATGGGTGTGATGGTAGGATTTATCAACGGAGTGGGAATCCATTGGCTTAAGATACCGCCCTTTATCATGACGCTTGGTGTGGGCACGGTTATCCAAGGCGTGTTTCTGATTTACACAAAGGGCGCCCCCAAGGGCAATGCATCTCCCCTTCTGAAGGCCATCTGCGGACAGAGCTTCATAGGCATCCTGTCCGGCATTGTGGTCATATGGGCTGTTATGGCGGCTGTGACCATTGTTCTTCTGCGGAATACTCCCTACGGGAGGAAGATATATTCCGTGGGCACCAACGAGCAGGCGGCCAGGTTTTCGGGAATACACACGGGAAGGGTGACATTTTCCGTGTATCTGATATCCGCGGTTATAGCAGCTGTCTCCGGTTTCTTCCTGGTGGGATACACGGGTACCAGCTTCCTGGATGTGGGCACCAGCTACAATACAAAGACCATAGCGGCCGTCATCATCGGCGGAACCGCCATTACCGGAGGAAAGGGCGGATATATAGGAACCATAGCAGGGGCAATCATCATGACCATACTGGATGATTTTCTGACCATTGTCAATATTCCGGAGGCAGGGCGTCAGATCATGCAGGGAGTTATCATCGTACTGCTGGTACTCATATACAGCAGGGAAAAGCATAAGAAGTAGGCCGGAACACAAGTTCATGGAATCACTTATGAAGCAGTACAGGAAACAGGGGGAATCATACATGTTGAAAAATATAGCTGAGTTCAGCGCACAGACAGAGTCAGGGGAGCTGTCTTCGCATCAGGCGGTGGCAGTGCTGGATTGTATGCTGGAGGGACTTCCGAAGGCCGGGCGTATCCTCTTAGTGCCGCCGGATATCACACGCTGTTATTCCTACGGGGGTGTCATCACATCCTATCTGTATCACCGTCTGAGCAGGGATGCAAAGGTGCGCATCATGCCTGCGGTGGGGACCCACAGGGCCATGAGCCGTGAGGAACAGATCCGGTTTTTCGGGGAGGACGTGCCGGAGGAGGTTTTTCTGTACCATGACTGGAGGAAGGACACAGTCCCTGTGGGCACGGTGCCGGGCGCCTATTGCGGCAGGGTGTCCGGGGGCAGGTACACGTCGGATATCGGTGCGGAGGTGAACCGCTGTGTGGTGGATGGAAGCTTTGACCTGATTCTGTCCATCGGCCAGGTGGTTCCCCATGAGGTCATCGGCATGTCCAACTACACCAAGAACATACTGGTGGGGCTGGGAGGAAGGCCCATGATTAACGGTACCCATATGCTGGGCGCTCTCTGTAATCTGGAGACAATTATGGGAAATACGGACACGCCGGTACGGGCGGTGTTTGACTACGGGGAGGAACATTTTCTCCGGGATGTGCCTCTGGCATACATACTGACCGTTGCATCGGAGCAGGAGGGAAGGACCGCCCTTCACGGCATCTTTACCGGGGCGTCCAGGCAGGTCTATGAACATGCGGCTGCGCTGGCAAAAAGACGCTGCATCACACAGGTGGAACGCCGGGCAAAAAAGGTGGTGGCTTATCTGGAGCCGGAGGAGTTTTCCACCACCTGGGTGGGAAACAAGGCCATTTACCGCACCCGTATGATGATTGAGGACGGCGGGGAATTACTTGTCATTGCGCCGGGAATCAAGGGGTTTGGCGAGAACCCGGAAGTGGACGGTCTCATACGCCGTTACGGCTATAAGGGGACGCCCTATACCATGGAACTGATGGAAAATGGGGCATTTCCCGGCTCCGCCATGGTGCCGGCCCATATGATACACAGCTCCTCTGAAGGCAGGTTTACCATTACCTATGCCGTAAATCCGGAATATGTGTCCCAGGCCGAGATAGGCCGGATAGGGTATGAATTCATGGATGTGAAGGACGCCCTTGCCAGATATCCTGTTTTGGAGATGGAGGATGGATGGCAGGAGATGGAGGACGGGGAGGAGGTTTATGTGGTAAAGGCGCCGGCTCTTGGATTGTGGAGGGTGATGGGCGCGTAGGGTACCTCCGCGAAGCGGGGCAGG